>Ga0247609_10000021_pt1 | contig 233002 bp, 194 predicted proteins | sample 172DNAGHGlowgp2_FD_193487 | JGI IMG/M metagenome (GOLD analysis project Ga0247609, IMG submission 193487) | Sheep rumen microbial communities from Palmerston North, Manawatu-Wanganui, New Zealand - 1728 DNA GHGlow gp2 | ecosystem: Host-associated > Mammals > Digestive system > Stomach > Rumen...
AATTAATCATATGTTCCTCCTTTCATAGGCAGGAATTGGATATGATAATTTTACAAATATTTGGAATTAAAATTTTAATTTCCTATTTTTTGGACATGACTATTTTATTTAACGATTATTATGAAATATAAGTAAATATCATTTAATATTTAGGGTTTTCGTTTTACAATAAGATTAACAAATCTACATAGTTGAGGTAAAAGATATGCAATTCGACAGAATCATTTCCAAAAGAAGAGACAGAATCGTTTATAAAAACGGCGATGACTGTATCAAGGTTTTTGATAACAAATATTCCAAGGTCATCGTATTAAGTGAAGCGTTAAACCAATCTCGTGTTGAGGAAGCAGGATTAAACATCCCACACATCAAAGAAGTTGGCCAATTCGATGGCAAATGGGGCATCGTCTCCGATTATATCGAAGGTAAATCATTAGAAGAATTGATGAGAGAAATCCCTGAAGAACAAGACAAACTTCTCGACAAATTCATCGATGTGCAGATGAACATCCAATCTAAAAGAGATCAATATCTCACAAAGCTCACTGATAAGGTGAATCGTAAGATCAACCAATGCTCACTTGAAAACGATATCAAACTTGAATTATATACAAGACTTGAAAGCATGCCACGATATGGCAATATGCTACATGGTGACCTCGATCCATCTAACGTCATCATCACTGATGATAATGAAATCTACATCTTAGACTGGAGCCACGTCACTCAAGGTAACCCAGGCCATGACGTCGCGAGAACTTATCTATTATTCTTGCTTAAGAAGCAAGATGAAATCGCTGAAAAATATCTCAATAGATTCTGTGAGAAAAGCGGTCTTGATAAGAAGCAAGTATTACGTTGGATGCCACTTGTTGCTGTCGCTCAATCATTAAACGGCAAACAAGATGAATGGGAACTTCTTAAGAAGTGGATTGATACAGTTAACGACTAATCTTAAACAAAAGAAGATAGGAATTAAAACCTATCTTTTTATTTGCCTACACTATCAAAATAAAAGACCTAAATGGTCTTCTATTTCTTATCCTTATTAGATGCTTTCTGTTTCTCTTTTAAAGCTTTCTTAGCCGCTTTTCTTTCTCTTTTGCTATTTGCGGCCGCGTCTTTAATATTCGCAGTGAGTTCAGTCAAAGTCATATCTTCGAAATCTTCAAAAGTGAGATTCTTTTTCTTTTTGTTTCTCACTTTTTCCACTCTTTCAGGAAGATGGTCATATTCGATAGGAGCGTTAACTTTATCCGTTCTTTCACGCATTTCAATTTGCTTGAATGGAATGCTGATGTTGTTGCGTTTAAATTCATCATAGACATGATCCATCACGTAATAGAGAGCGTCCCAATAATCTTCTTTATCGCAAAAACATAAGGCAAAGAAGCTGATTGCAGAATCATTATATTCTTTAAGATGGACTGCTGGGGCGGGATCTTTTAAGATGAGGCCACAGCTATTCATAACATCTAAAATGACTTTCTTCACAAGAGCAGTATCAGATTCATAAGCAACTGAGAAATTGAAAGTCACTCTTCTAATAGGATATGCCCCTAAATTAGTGACGGCGTTATTTGTCATCATCGTATTTGGTAAAGTGATCTGGGTGCTATTTGGTGTTTTTAAAGTGGTGAATAAGAAGTTGATATCTTCCACCATTCCTTCGACACCATTAACGATGATATAGTCACCAGATTTATATTTCTTGCTACCGACGATGATAATGCCACTTGCTAAAGAGCCTAAGAAGTCCTTTAAGGCCATACCAACCGCGAGAACCGCAGCGGAGAATGCTGTGGTAATACCTGTGACTGATACGCCCATGATGGATAATAAGATGAGAAGTAATACTAATAACAAGAGGAAACGAACAATCGCAAGAATGAATCTCGCTGCAACTTGATCAAGTCCCTTCTTCTTAAATATATATTTAATAATCATCATGATTAGTTTGATGACAATGAGGCCAACAACTAAAGTGATGAAAAACCAGACAATGTTATACACATTATCTTGGAAGAAGGTAACAATTTTATTCCAAAATTCTTCCCACCAGCTCATAACATAGTTATTATAAACAATTTGTTTTGTAATACAAAAAGAAATATGATGTTTATATGCAAGACTATCAACTTTTACTTGAACAGAGCAAAACGGTCATCGATAAAACGCTACCATTATATTCAGTTTTGTCCAATTTATCCGCAGTGCTCAACCAGCTTGAAAATATCAACTGGGCAGGCTTTTATTTAGTAGAAGGAGATATTTTATATCTCGGCCCTTTCCAAGGGGAAGTTGCATGCACGATTATCAAGAAGGGAAAAGGTGTGTGTGGTACATCATTTGAAAAGGGTGAAACCATCATAGTACCAGATGTCAATAAATTCCCTGGACATATCGCTTGTAGCAGTAAATCAAGAAGCGAGATTGTCACCCCAATATTTAAAAATAACAAAGTCGTCGGAGTCATCGATATCGATGCCCCAATCTATGATCGTTTTCACGAAGAAGAAAAGAAACTCCTTGAAAGCATCGCGAAAGAATTAGAAGCATTAGATTTCTAAAATATCAGTATTTTGATAGGTTTTTTGTCCAAAATGGATGTTTTTTTATTTTGTTATTAGTTCGCTAATAGGCTACTTATAGAAATTAATAATTTCTTATGGTACTATTATTTTACGTAATATGAATGTAGCTTGCTTTTAAAATTTAGTTGATACTAGGGCAAACTATATTTATGTTGTGGCTTTTTATTTCAAAAGGGGGAAGTAAAAATGTTAGATGAAAACATTAAACAAAACTATCAACGCTGGCTAAAAAGAGTCCAAGATTCTGATCTATTAAGCGACTTACAATCGATGGATGAAGAAAGAATTAATGATGCTTTCTATCGCGAGCTCGAGTTTGGCACTGCGGGTCTTAGAGGTGTTCTTGGTGCTGGTACAAATAGAATGAATATCTATGTTGTGGCAAAAGCAAGCCAAGGATTAGCGGAATACGTTGTTAAGAACTACAAACCAGAAGATAGAAAAATCGCGATTTCAAGAGACTCAAGATTAAACAGTGATCTATTCGCTAATATCGCCGCTCAAGTTTTCGCCGCAAATGGTATTAAGGTCTATACATACCCATATATCACTCCTGTCCCAGTTCTCTCCTATGCAGTGAGATATTATAAATGTGCAGCTGGTGTGATGGTCACTGCCTCCCATAACCCAAGCAAATATAACGGTTATAAAGTCTATGGACCAGATGGCTGTCAAATGACAACCCAAGGTTCTAAAGACGTTTATGATAATATTCAAAAAATCGACATCTTTGATGATGTGAAGATGATGTCATTAGATGATGCCTTTGAATCAGGCTTAGTCGAATACATTCCACCAAAGGTTCTCACATCCTATATCGAAACAGTCAAAGGCTTGTCCATGGTTAAAGATGAGAAGATTAATAAGGACTTCTCCATCGTATATTCCCCGCTTCACGGGGCAGGCTTAGTTCCTGTTACTCGCATCTTAAAAGAGATGGGCTATAAAAAGATTGTGGTTGTCAAAGAACAAGAATTCCCAGATGGTCACTTCTTCACTTGTCCATATCCAAACCCTGAAATCAGAGAAGCGATGGCTTTAGGTATGGAATATGCGAAAAAATATCAAGCTGACTTATTAGTGGCCACTGACCCAGATAGTGATAGATGCGGTATCGCGGTGAAAAACGGTGATGACTATCGTCTCATCTCTGGTAATGAAGTGGGCGTCCTTCTCCTCAACTACATCTGTGAAAGATTATCTGCTAATAACAAGATGCCAGAAGAAGCGATGACTGTGAAAACCATCGTCTCCACTGATATGATCTATAAGATTGCAGAACATTATGATGTTAAAGTCGTCGATGTCTTAACCGGATTTAAATATATCGGTGAACAAATCTTACTCTTAGAACAAAAAGGCAAAGAAAATAACTACATCTTCGGATTTGAAGAATCATATGGTTATCTTTCTGGCTCCCATGTCAGAGATAAAGATGCAGTCAACGCAGCCTTCTTAATCTGTGAAATGTTTGCCTATTATAAGACACACGGCAAATCCATCATGGATAAATTGAATGAGTTGTACGATCAATATGGTTATTATCTAAATAACACATATTCCTTCACATTCGAAGGCCAAGAAGGCTTCAAGAAGATGGCAAGTATGATGGATGGCTTACGCGCGAAACTCGAAAGCGGTGAATTCAAATGCGACCACTACCTCGACTATAACAAAGGTATCAACGGCTTACCAAAGAGCAATGTCCTCAAGATTTATCTCAACAGTGACACCTCTTTAGTGGTCCGCCCATCTGGCACTGAACCAAAGATCAAGTTCTATATTTCCATTCGCGCTAAAGACCACGAACAAGCTAGTGAAAAAGAGAAAGTCATTCTCGAAACTATCGTCAACCCATTAGCCAAACAATAATTATCGTTTACAAAAACGATTTACATCGATAAACTATCAAAGAACATTCAGGAGGTAAACCCATGGAAGAAGAAGAGTATCAAGGTGTATCATTCGGTAGAATTGTCAAAGTGGCATTCCACCGTTGGAAGTTATTATTAATCTTAACCTTATCAATCGGAATCGTTGGCTTTTTCGCCCTCTATTTCGGATATAACAGATTCTTTAATGTTTATAGCACGACATTCTCATATAGCGGTTCTGGACTTGCTAGTGAGAAAATGGCGGATAACACCACATTCAATTATAAGAATCTCATCTCTAAAGAGGTTCTCACTAAAGTCAGAGATTCAAAAGCTGAATATTCTGGTATCAATGTCGACGCATTAGTGAAAGCTAATGCCTTCACGATTACCAGAAATGTCGATAAAGACACTAGTGAACTCACTTACACCGTTTCCATCAAAAGAAACAAAATGCCAAGCGCGGATGTCACTAGAAACTTCTTTACTGATTTAGCAAATTACCCAATTGCATACGATAAGGAATATATCGAAAAATCCACATTCGATATCCCTCTTCAACAATTCGACACTGCTGATAAATGCGAAGATCAACTCTCATATTTAAGCGCAGAAGCTAACACCTTAATCGCCGGTTACAATACGATGAAGGAATATGATATCTCTTCTCAACAAGCGGTTATCATCGATGGTCACATTAGAGATATCAACACTGTTCTTGATTCAAGAACCATCAGCACTCTTGGCAACATGATTGTCCAATATGGTTTAAGTGCAGACTATTCTAAAATCAACGTTGAATTATTAGAACGTGAAAAATTAATTCTCGATAACGCTGATCCAGCTAACCCCGGCACCAAACAAAAGAACGAACAATTAATCGATCAAATCACTGACCAAATCAACGCGATCACTGCCCAAACTGCAATTGCGGACTTAAACGGTAGAGTCAGAGAACTAATCGAAGAAAACCTCCGCATCGATGATAGATTAAGACAAATCGATAAGGAAATCGCTAATGCGAGCAAGACTCCTGAACAAGTTGAAGGCAATGCCTTATTCGTCACAGAATCAACAAAGATTCGTGATGGATTAGAAGCCTTAATCCCAACATACAAAGAGACAATGACCGAGGTCTATGTCGATAACGCTCAAGTCACATTTGAGAATTCCAACGTCTTAGATGTCACTAAGAGTATGAATGTCGTCTTCTCCATTCTCATCCCAGTCCTTGCTGGATTCGTCGTTGGCCTCATCGTCAACTTAATCGTTGATTGCAAAATGCTTCATGACGAAGAACTCCCAGTTCAAGAAGCTGCTAAATAATTAATTTATATTAATAGAAAGAAGCGAGCCCAACAGCTCGCTTTTCTTATCTTAAGAATATCTGCCAATCAAATAATCGTTCTCTTTTGTCAAAGAAGTTAATGAATAAGCCTTTTCATAAATGAAGGAAGAAACATAGATATCAGGTGATTTATTATTCCCACCATCATTGATGACAATTGAATCATAATCATTTGGTTCAATCGTTATTGTATATTCGTTATTTGACTTTGTGAGCTTATTACCTGGCCAAGCCTTTAATTCTTTATTCTTATCTAAATTCCACGCGTATACGTATACACTAGACCAATTTGCTTTGATTCTAATAGTTACTTCATCAGTATTATTAATATCTAATAATTTACCGACATCCACTCTTCCATAACCGTATTTACCGTTGTTATCAATCTTATGGCATGAAGCATATAAAGCTTCTTCAAACTGTTTCGCGGTCGCCTCTGGATATTTTTCAAAATATAAAGCCGCCATACCCGCTACTTGAGGGGAAGCAAAGGATGTCCCTTTCCAACCACCATCATAAACGATTTCTTTACCATCCCGTTTATAATTAGAACAACCAAACATCATGTCACTAGGTGCCATCACATCGATATGGCGATCACTTTTAGAAGCGTTATAAGTGGTGTCGCTCCAAGCCTCGCTTGATGAATTAGCCGCTAACCCACCAACGCCGATGACATATTCCACACTTCCGGGATAAGTCTTTTTGCTTGAGGCACCATTACCTCCTGCAGATATCACTGGAATATTTTTGTCATAACAATATTTAACTGGTTCATTGAATACTGTCTTTAAATTAGAACCATCGTTGAGTAAATCACCTTCATAATTCTCATATGAACCGATGGAGATGGTGATCACTGTCGCCCCATTATCCGCTGCATAATGAAAAGCTTTGGCAATCGATTTTGGTTTTAAATCTGTTTTTAATAATAAGAGTTTAGCATTAGGAGCAATGCCCACTACCCCTTTACCGTTAATACCCGCTGAGGCAACTCCCGCGCAGAATGTGCCATGGCTTGCTTCGTCAGCATCAACATAGTTAATTCCCACTTTAGTAGTAACCTTGCCGTTATTATAGGTAAATGAAGCGGATTTAGGTGAAACCTTACTAGAACCATCTTCAAAAGTGAAGTCTTCATGATTCCCTTTAAACCCTTCATCGATCACCGCGATCGTTTGACCTTCTCCTCGATAATATTTCCATGAGGTATAAATATCACCGATATGGTTAAGATAATATTGTCGAGAAATATATGGGTCTTTCATCGGGTTAGAAGAATATTCTTTCCTCTTGCTTGTTGATTCGCTAGAGCTAGAAAGAGAAGATGATTCTATCCCACTGCTTTCTTCTGGTTCTGATGTGTCTCCTTGTGGAACTACATTAAAGCCACAGGAAGCAATTAAAAACGTGATTGATAATAATGGAATAAATAACTTTTTCATATGGCTATATTGTATTATCTCCTATCTCTATATCACCGTCTTTGCAATGAATCAAAGTCGAAGTTTTATCCCAACCTTCATCTTTTTCTATCGCTTCAAATTCTGAGATTGTGCCTTTGTATGTAATGACTGCATCATAATTATGTATAATAATGGATTCTTTTTCTATTTTTGTTACTCCTGTGCCAATAATTAATTCATCATAATACACATCAAGCGCATATTGATGAATAGTTTGAACATTATCAGTGATCACCACTTTATGTATACGGTCAGAAGAATGGCCAGCTATACGATATAAATCCGTAATTCCTAAAGGTGTGACAAACTCGTTAAGATAGTTGTTTATATCAGAATAAAACGCTACTTCTTCTAAAGTTGTTACTGAAGCAGGGAACTCTATATCATGTATCTTCTCTCCTACTACTATCGAGAACGATCTAAGCGTTTCTAATCCATCATTTAAAACGATGTTTTCTAAATATGGAGCCTCTATACCATAACTACATATTTCTTTAACGCCTGTTCCGAAAACAACTTCTTTAATAGGGTTTAAATATGTTGAGAAACGATTGCTAAAAGCTTTACTATCGATAACATTAATAAAATCTGGAATTACAATTTTGCTATCATGGCCAGAATAATAAGTTAGATGATACCCATCCTCAGCCAAATAATAATAGAAGTCACCCTCATGATTTACCTTACTAGGTTCACCAGCAACAATGCATTCAATCAGTCCTTCATCAGGTAATGATTTTTTGTTGATGATAACTTCATCATTCGGAATAACTATTGAAGCAATGCGATGGCTAAATAAGGCGTAATCTTTTATTTCAGTGATATAGTCTGGAATTACCACAACCGGGTCATCGCCATAATATCCCACTAATATTTTATTAACACCATCATCAACATAAGTAAATTTGCCATCTTCAATTAATTCGCCCTCCATAAGTGGAGTAAATAATTGTGATAAAAGATTAAATCTACTATTATATTCCTCTATCTTTGAACAATTTAATTTAACAAGAGAAGTACAACCATCAAATATATAGTCGCCCATATTATCAATATTGTTACCTAATGTAACACTTGTGAGATTGCTGCATACCATAAAAGCACAGTCATCAATAAAAGTAAGCGAATCAGGGAGAACAACGTTTCTAAGCGAAATACAGTGAGTAAAAGCATATTTACCTATTGTTTCTAATTTATCGTTAAATGAAATATCTTTTAAGCTTGTCGCGTATGAAAAAGCACGATCGCCTATTGTTTTAAGATTATCTGGTAGGGAAAGGGAAGATATACTATCACAATTAGCAAAAGCGCCTTCTCCGATTTCTTCTAACGAATTTGGGAAATCGATTTCCGTTAATGACTTGCAATCCATAAATGCATAATTAGCAATTCTCTTAATGCCCTCTGATAAACGAACTTCTTTCAAATCGAAGCATTGTGAAACAAAGCCATATGGCACATAATCTAATAATTCCGGAACAGCTATTGATTCTAAGCCAGAATTAGAAAACGCAGAACTAAATACTTCTTCTAACGAATTAGGTAAATCGATGCTCTTTAATTTTTTGCAACCAAAGAATGTTTCGTTACCAATTATTTTTAATGATTTTTCTGGAAGCGTGACTTTCTCTAGATTCTTACAATTGATACAGAATCCGCCTCCAATCATCTCTACACCTTCAGATACAACCACTTCTTTAATTTGATCCAGTTTTGCAAAGGAGTTATTACCTGTAGACACAATACCCTCAATCATAATCTTTTCTAATAAAGAGTATTTATTATTGTTATATGAATAAGAGCCATCTGGATCAATAAAGAATAGTCTATAACCATCATGGTTCGACCCAAACGCTGTACAAATATCAATCGATGCCCATTCTGATGGAGTACCATTAAAATAAACGTCCTTCAAAGAGGTACAATAATAGAAGGCAAGATCAGCAATACGTCTTAATTGGTTAAAGATAGTTATGGTTTTAAGATTTCTGCACCAATAAAAGGAATTCATCGCGATATCTGTTAATCTTCTACCAAAATAAACTTCTTCTATTGATGAACAATAAGAGAAAGCATCTACTTTAGTGACGCTATCTGCAATATGCACTTTTTTAATATTATCATTTGACTGGATATTAGATACTTCGGTCACTGGTTTATCGTTATACATAGCGGGAATATATAACTCTTCAACATCATCAATCAGTCCTGTGACCTCATAATGATCGTCATATTCGGTGAAAGAAAGGTGTTCTATACATTCTTCATCCTTAAGAGAATTCTCTATCTTCTCTTCCATATACCCACATGTGCTACAGTATCTTCTAAATATTCCATTATTAGTTTCTCCTACCGGCACAATAGTTTCCCAATCAGAAAATGAATGTGGTTCTTCATCTTTTCTAAAGCTGGTATAGTCCTCATCGATACACCTATGATAATGAGTGCCCGCCATTTCATCAATAGACCAGGTAGTTTCATAATTATGCTCCAATTGGTCTGCATATTTTTCAACAGTTTCATGCCCACACCTTGAACAAGTATAAATGATAAATCCATCGGAATAATAAGTTGGCTCTACAATGCTTGTCTGCCTATATATATGACCAAGTGGTTCAATTGTTTCATAACTTCTAGAAACAACTTCCCCACATTCGCAGTACCCGACATATTCATATGAACCAATGTAATCACATCCAGGTTGAGAAACATTTTCCTTTTTAAATATAGTCGCTTTATGTTCGTGAGTGCTGGTTGAAGGTTCTTCTATCGATGATTCGGAAGAATAATCTTCACTAGTAGAAGAATCTAAATCATCTATAGAAGAAAATTCATCCATACTACTATCAACAAAACCACTACTAGTTTCATCTCTATTGTCACTAGATGTAGTTGGGGTCACACTTGTTTCCTCTTGTTTAGAACTAGAACTCTCCTGTGAAGAAGGCGTAGTCCCACAAGAAGCAAGCAAAAATATGATTGATAATAAGGGAATAAATAGATTTTTCATATATATAAATAATACATTTTTCTTTGAACAAAAGAAAATGATATACTAGTAAAGAAAGAAGGAAAACATATGAAGAAATTAGTGCTTATCCGTCACGGTGAATCCGAATGGAATAAACTCAATCTTTTCACTGGTTGGACTGATGTCGAATTAAGTGAAAAAGGTGTTGAAGAAGCTCACCGCGCAGGCAAAACTTTAAAAGCGGAAGGCTATGACTTTGATGTCGTCCACACTTCATTGCTCAAAAGAGCCATCCATACGATGAATAACGTCCTCTTCGAACTCGATAGAGAATGGTTACCAGTCTATAAGTCATGGAGACTCAATGAACGTCATTATGGAGCGTTACAAGGACTCAACAAAGCAGAAACTGCCGCGAAATATGGTGAAGACCAAGTCAAAGTGTGGAGAAGAAGTTATGATGTACCACCACCAGCTCTTGAAGAAAACGATCCACGTAACCCAGCCTTACAAGATCAATTCAGAGATGTCGATAAAAAAGATCTCCCATTATGTGAATCACTCGAACTCACAGTCGCTCGTGCTGTTCCATATTTCGAAGAAGTGATCAAACCAGAAATGGAAGCTGGCAAACGCGTCTTAATCGTCGCCCATGGTAACTCCTTACGTGCCTTAGTCAAATACTTTGACAATATGCCTGCCGAAGAAATCGTCGGTGTCAACATCCCAACTGGTGTCCCACTCGTCTATGAATTCGACGACAATATGAAAGCCGTCAAACATTACTACTTAATGGATGAAGCGGAACTCAAAAAACAAATGGACGCTGTTGCTAACCAAGGCAAAGCTAAATAATGAAAAGGTTATTACAAGTTGAAGGCATGGACTGCAAACACTGTGCCGCCAACGTCCAATATGTGCTATTGAACCAAGCCAATATCAAAAAAGCAAAAGTTAATCTTAAAAAAGGACAAGCTCTCGTCGTCTACGATGAAGAACCTAACTGGGAACAACTGAAAGCTGATATTGCTGAAGCTGGTTACAAAATCATCGATTAACAAATAACTCCTGACCACAAATCAGGAGTTTTATTTTAAATAAAAGAAATAAAAATCACTTAAACGCCATTTTTTCTTATACTAAAAAGCCCTCGAATGAAAGGGCTTTACGATTAACTTTAAATCGGTTTTAAACTTCCAAATATAACCCAGCAACTTTTTGAGCAGCTTCAGTTGCGACATACGCAACGTTATTATATATGCCAGCTTTCAAAGTTACATCAGGATTAGTATCAAACTCTTCTTCAAGTTTCTTTGCATTAGTGTTAAAGAATGTGTCTGAGTTAGCCATCTTATCAAAATACCATGCATAGACATAGTCTTTACCATCAGCGCTTACGCCTTTAATATAATTTTCAAAGCCATCAGTTGCAACAAACTTACCACCGATTTCAGAATCTTTATATGTATTGACATCGAGTAGTTCTACAACATATGATTGCTTTTCAAGTTTTTCTTTTGCGTCATTTGCAGAGAATTTGTCTTCCTTCCAATTTTAAACGAACAAGCAGATAATAATGTAGCGATACATAAGGAAGCGATTCGTGAACTTACTCAGCAATTGAATAACCAAGCATCTGGGTTACATATTGGTTGATGATATCTTCCAATATATATCCATCTGGGTAGTTCCTACCCGATATCCCTACGTTACCAGCTTTACCGTTCCAATTAATATAATCTTCATTTAAAAACTGATCCGTTACAGGAATATATTCCCTTCTTGGGTTAGATAATCCTTTAATAGGTGTATCAAAATATAGAGAGAAGTTTTGTCGATATAATCTCATGATGTTATAAGCTCCAACCGCATCTGCATTATAGATATCGTTACCCTCTATAAATAAACCACGATGTTTTCTTTTCGATTTATCGTAATAATCTTTTGATACTGATAACGATTTAGGAGAGCACCCTGAAGAATATGCTTCATCGATGATAATTAGTTCAATTCCCACATGTTTTAACTTATAGGAAAGATATTCATAGATTCTAGCAAAACATATAGCCCTCATGTTTTGGTTATATCTGTGCTTATCTTTAGGGGAATTAAACTCTTTCTTTTGATGAAGAATACCAGAAACATCTCCAATGATCACTTTAGAGATATCGTGGTTGTTACAGTAATCGACGATATATCTAGAAGCGCGATGGAGGATGAGATTAATCCTTTTATTCTTAAGTTCGTATAAATGTTTGATTCCTTTAGTAGAAACTCCTTTCTTATGTTTGGGATAACATTTATCGTATTGAGATTGATAATAAGCAATTCTTTTAGAGAAATAATAAGAAGTGTTTTGGAGAGAAGCTCCTGAGACAATAAATGAAGATCCGTTATTGTCATAGACTGTTAACAGGTTCTTAGTTCCAATATCAATGCTTATATAATGCTTATTATCTTCTTTTAATGATTTAACTTCTTCTTCATAGATGATATAGACCTTATATCTATTTTTATCTATGTATACGAATTCCACTTGTTTAATAATAGAGAAAGTTCTTTTCAGGGGAATATAGAAGAAGTTTTTATTAATGTTATATTTCTCTTTTAGATGTTCTTTAAGTCTTTTAGGAATAGAAAAGCGGATTTGACTATCAATAACCTTAATAGAATTTTGAAGATACTTAAAAGAAGTGTGAGAGCCATCTTTCTTATAGTAAGGAGATTGTGGTTCTCCTTCATATTCTTTTAAGTGTCCTTTTTCTTTCCTATATTCATATCTACTTTTAAGAGCGAAGTAACTCTTCCAAGCTTCACTTAGCCTAGCGAGGACATCTTGACTAGTTTGAGCGGGTAATGATTTATACCAGATATTATCCTTTAATCTTTTCTTTTGATCATACCAGTCTGGAATAGAAGTAAATCCTAGAGACTTATACTCTTTTCTTTCATAATTACCGACATTAAATAACTTACCAGCAGCGTAAGAGAGATGTCCTAATATAATAGACATCGTCTCATTTACTCTTAATTCAAATTGGTAAGTTAGTAGCATATTACCTCCTATTTATATTATATCAAATAAGTGGAGTTTACTCCACTTAATATTCATATTATTACCACATATTTTTATCACATATAGTGACGATTATAATATTAACAACAGAGGATTCCCATTTGGTGTCACAATCTTAAACTTTTCATTTTCTTTTTCCTCCTGTTTGAAAAATACTACCATTTGTTTTTTCAAAACAACAACCAATTCATCATGTTAGTGCAGTACAACTTAAATAAAAGAGGCCATCATTGATAGCCTCTTTAGAAAGGATATTTCCAGAAGGGATTATTCTTCTTTCTTTTCTTCTTTCACAACTGGTTCTTTATCGAGTTCATTGACTAGTTGTTCTTCAAGTTTTTCATCTGCTTCTTTTGCAGCTTTAGCATCTTCAGCTTTCTTTTCTTTCTTTTCTTTCATTCTTGCAAAGAAGCCTTTCTTCTTTGTTTGAATGATAGAAACGTTATCGTTATCTAAGGATTTAGTGACTTCGATTTCTTCGTATTCGTTATCACCTTCTAAAATCGCCTTTGTGGTCGTTTCATTGAAGAATCTCGCATAATTGACCTCGATAGCCACTTTGATGGTCATACCGGCCTTTAAACCGTATTTATTTGGCATCTTCACGATCACTTGAGTGTCACCGACTTTGCCATAGACGTTGATGATATCACCTAAGAGCTCAATCATATTGATTTTTAAATCAAAGGCATAATCTTTATTCGCTGGGAATCTTTCATCCTTTTCATAGATGAGGTTTTCTGGACGGATACCATAAACAAAGTTCTTGCCTTCGTAATTCTTGAGTAGTTCTTGATGTTCTTTGTTGAGTTTGATTTTGATATCAGAACCTTTTGGAGTGAAGACACCTTTTTCTAAGTGTCCATAGAGGAAATTCATGGCAGGGGTACCGATGAATCCAGCGACGAACATATTAACTGGGTGATGATAGATTTCATTTGGCTCGCCGATTTGTTGAACGAAGCCATCTTTCATGACGACGATTCTATTCGCCATCGTCATCGCTTCGATTTGGTCGTGAGTAACGTAGATTGTCGTCGCGCCGACTTCGTTATGAATACGGACGATTTCACTTCTCATCGCCACTCTTAATTTCGCGTCTAAGTTAGATAATGGTTCGTCCATCAAGAAGACTTTTGGACGACGGACGATGGCTCTACCTAAAGCAACACGTTGTCTTTGACCACCAGACATCGCTCTTGGTTTTCTTTTTAAATATGGAGTAAGTTTTAAGATTTCAGCAGCGGCTCTCACACGTCTATCGATTTCATCCTTTGGAATCTTTCTTAACTTTAAGGCATAAGCCATATTGTCATAGACAGTCATTTGAGGATATAAGGCATAGCTTTGGAAGACCATCGCGATATCTCTATCTTTCGGTGCGGTTTTATTCATGAGCACATCATCGATATAAAATTCACCAAAAGAGATTTCTTCTAAGCCTGCAACCATTCTTAATGTCGTGGATTTACCACAACCAGAAGGTCCGACGAAAGCGATGAATTCCTTGTCTTTGATGTCGATGGAGAAATCGTGAACCGCGTGTACTCCACCGTCATAAACCTTGTTTACATTTACTAATCTTACAGATGCCATATTATTTTACCGTCCTTTCAATAGTATCTTGGTCACCCATTGCTGGAATCGCTCCATAGTTCATCGTCGTGAACGCCCCTGCTTTACAAGCGAATTCGAGCATTTGTTGATAATCGTTTTCTTTTTGTAATTGTTCTTTATTTATTTTCTTATTTAATAATTGTCCGAGGAAGGCTCCGAAGAAACTATCGCCTGCCCCTGTTGTATCCACTGCTTTCACTTTATATCCTGGGCAGTGATAACATTGATTGTTCGCATATAGCTTTGCCCCGTGGCTGCCGTCTGTGACAAGCAAGACTTTTAGACTTCCCTGTAACACCTCATTAACCGCATCTTCACCAGTTTTACCAGTGATGAATTCCAGTTCATCTCGACCAATCTTCATCACATCTGCATATACGCGGTAAGTGTTGACCACATCTCTTAATTCATTTAAATCCTTCCAAAGGTTGAATCTAAGGTTTGGATCAAAGGCGATGATCGCTCCCGCTTCATGGGCTTTATTGATGAGATAATTATGCGTCTTTCTCGCTACTTCTGAAGCCAGAGCGACAGAACCGAATTCAAAGATATCATCTTTATCTAATTTCACTTCTTTAAAATCCTCAGGAGTGAAATATAGATCCGCTGCACTTCTACGATAGAAGGAGAATTCTCTTTCCCCGTCCGCTTGGAAGGAGACGAAGGCTAAGGAAGTATCATAATTATCATCTTGCTTAATAAACCTCGTATCGATATTGATCTGTTTAAGAGAATCGATGAGGAAGTCCCCAAATCCATCTTTACCAACTTTGGTGAGATAGACGGCTTGACATCCGAGCTTCACTGCCTGCGCGCAGACATTTGCAGGCGCGCCTCCCGCTTTCTTGACGAATTGTTCAGTGGTCTTTAAGCTCCCCGTCCCTACGGATTGGAAATCGATTAAGAGTTCTCCAAGTGAATATAACTTATTCATAGAAAGTTACTCCTTCAATTGTCGCACTCGCGTGGTTACCGTAGAATGTGAAGCTATTACCCACCATATTGATTAGTCTTGCTGTCAAAGCGATTTCATCATTGAGATATAAACTTACAACTTCACCATCGACGATAACATCGACATTATAAGTTTTATTTAATTCGAATTTAAAGTCCACGCCTGTGAGTTCGCTGCCATAACGGAGGATGTTAGAAACATTGTTATAGCAAGAGACTCTATCATTTTCTAAATCAAAGGCTAATAAGCCATCACCTAAACGGTTATCATATAAGCCATCTAAGCCGAAGGAGATACCGAAGTTACCAGCCTTTTCAGTGGCTCTAATCTTCATCTCCATTCTTGTGACGCGTTCTGATTTCTTATTTTGTCCATAAGCGTTAAATAATTCTTTGGAGAAATTATAAGTTGTCACCTGCTTTTCTGGAGAATATTGCACTTCGTTTTTGAAATAATCTTTATAAGTGGAAGGCATCACAGGAATGAGTTCACCGTTTTCAAGTTGTTTTAATTCATGGGTCACTAAGTTGCCCGCCCAGTCGAATGAACCAGTGTTACCACCAGTTAAACGCGCACACCAGGCAAAGGCATATAATTTGTCACCTGCTTTTTCAATACGACCAGCGTAGAAACCACTTGCATCAATCGCATCTCTAGCAAATTTCTTCCACTCGCCATCATGGCTATCCTTATAACGATAATGAGTAACGCGGTTATCACCTTGTTCAGAATAAGCTAAATAGTATTTGCCGTTATATTCGACAAAGGAAGGACATTCCATATTGTATGTACCTTCATCATTAGAGAAGAAATTATCTTTGAATTCCCATTCATCTGGTTTCGCGTTTAAGCTATTAGCCTTAAATCTTCTAATCACAGAAGGAGAAAGAGGATTACCTTCTTTATCTTTGTTCGCATAATCACGAGTTGTCACTAACATGTAATAGCAGTTATCAATCTTATCGAAGTAGACATATGGGTCACGGAAATCATCTTCATAACCATAGATCTTGAATTTTTCATCTTTGACCCAAGTCTTTTGTCCATCTGTACTGACCGCATGTCTTAAGCATTCGACATATGGTAAACCTTCATCATGGGCCTTACCGTTATGGCCAGTATAGAAACAGTGATAATTGCCGTCACTATCTTTGATGAATGAACCAGTACCTAAAGCAGCATCAACGGAATCGACCTCGCTGACGAAATCAAGAGATACACCTTCATCTTTATAATGGATATAATCACTTGTCGTTAATCTTGCGATTGGGTGATAGAACAAACTATTCGTGCCAGATACGTTACGAAGGTGATAGATATTCATCACTCCATCATCATAAAATGGCATGACGTCACCCATGGTAATCGTCAATGAATCCTCTGTTGTCGAAGCTGGGAAGACATTCGCCCCTTTTTGGTCGATACTTCCACCGCTACACCCAGTGACAAATAATAAAGTTGCTAGAACAGATATACATGCTTTTTTCATAACTATTCACCAACCTCCTTTACTTTTAATTCTTCTATTTCCCCACTTGTGGTCATTTTCAGTTCACCGTCGATATAAATTCTACTGGTAATCACTTCTCTTCCATCATCGACGAATAATTCAATGGAAGAAGTATCTAACAAGATTCGTATATTGCATTTTTCATATGCATTATTCGTTCTTCTGATACATGGATACATCCCATTCGCTTCCACATTGTCGAGGAAGACGCCTTGTTGAGAACTACCGATGACGATATCACCGTTATCTCCTTCAATCTTAAGGAAGCTACCCTGTTTCATCACGAGAGAGATGTCTGCCTGTCGCGGAAGATAATCGCGATATAATTCATGGCTATATTTATCAAGTTCTTCGATTGGTCTTTGATAAATATCTCCATCTTTAATAAATAGTTCACGTGGAATGGAGAAGGCTCCGACATAACCGTGATGCCATTTCGATGTTGGGTATTTCTTTCCCCACATCTCCATCCAACCAATCATCACTGGTCGGTTTAGACCTCTCACAAATTGAGGGGCGTAATAACAGTCACCTTTATCAATTTCTTTGATGAAATCGACTTTCATCTCGCCTTTAACAAAGTCGATATCACCAACGATAAATACTGAGCAGTTGATGTTTTTAAAATCGTTGTCTCTGCGGTATACGTTGCATCCAGAAACTAAGATGACGTCTTTGCCGTCCACTTTTTGATAACTTGGACATTCCGCCATATCGCCGAGTTCATAATATGGACCGAGGTGGAAAGCGTATTCAAAGTGGTCTAAACTCTTGCTCTTAAGAACGATGATAACCCCTTTATTTTCGTTTAAATCCTTTCCGCCGACGAAGATGTAATATGTATCATTAATTTTCACTGGGCATGGATCGCGGAAATCGGTTTGACTTAAGTTAGAAGGTAATGTTTCATTATCGAAAACCTTTTCCCCTTTTTCAAAAGCCATACCATCTTTAGAAGTAGAATGATAAATCTCTTCTTCTTTGATATCTTTGCCTTCGTTTGGGCGATACGCTCTCTTTCTTTCTTCGTTTGTTTCTTCTGTTAAAAGAATATCGACATCAGGTTCGAGAACATCGCCATCAAAACGAACCAAGGCTGGATGTTTTTCCGTATGTAAAGTATAGAAGATATTGATCTTTCCATCACTTTCAATCGCTCCCCCAGAATAAGCGTTTTCTCCAACGACATCTAAAGATAAGGCAACCCCTAAGTCTTTAAAAGAAATCATATCAGGGGAGAGGAAATGACCCCAGACCATTTGCCCTGGTTTTGTGCGGTATGGATTAGCCTGATAATAGAAATGATATTCCCCGTTAAAGTAGATTAAACCATTTGGATCATTCATCCATCCAACGCGTGGAGACATATGGTATTTGAGGCGATATTTATTATTGATACTGCCCACTTTAGTCTCGATATAGTTGTTGATAAGAGGTGTTGATATCATTATTAGCCGTCCAATTCTCTATTTCTTAAACTAATGGAAACATCGCTGACTTCGACTTCCACATTTTCATATTGTTGATTATTCTTGCTACCAAACTGCCAGGCGATGACATGGTCACGGTCAGAGGAGTTGTTGTTGAAGAAGAATGTATAAACAGTTTCTTGTTCGCTTAAGACGATTTTGCTCCACATTAAAGTTGGATCCCAACCACCTGCGACAGGGGCAGCGACAACCACTTCAATCGGTTTAGAGGCTTTCGCGCGGAAAGATAAGACGTAGTTGCTACCACCGCCACTCACAAAGAAGGCTTGGGATTGCACTTTTTCTTGTCCATCATTTTCTCCAAATTTGTTAATCACATATTTGAAATTACCAAGGCTGGAAGTGAAAGTTGCTTCTCCCACTCCTGTATCATGGTATTCACTATAATCAGAGATGACGTATTTATCTTCGCCATAGGCATTTAATATCTCTTCAACTTTAAAGTTTTTAATCTTGATGTTGTTTGTACTGACACCACCTTCGACATAAAGCCAAAGTGGTCCCGCAGTTTCGCTTGTAATATGCGCAGAACGCTTATGGGAACCATTAGTCGCCAGCTCGTTATAAACGCCTTCAATTCTTGTCTCTGCCCATTGATTCTTTTGGAAGATGACGTTGAATTTGCATTCATTGACCGCTTCAATATCGACATAGAAGTTATAATCAGTATCTTGTTTTAAAGTGATACCTGTATTGACGAACATACCTGCTGGCCAATAATCATCACACGCTTTAGTGATTTCTAAGACTGCGGTTTTGCCGTCTGGTTCAAACCAGGCATTACCTTCCACCCCAAAGCTATCATCAAAACGTCTTTCGACACGACCGATAAAGGAGAAGTCTTCAGTGAGATCCACGACCTTACCCGCTTCTTGAGGATATTCAGTGGATAAACTTCTAATCGTCAAATCCACAGCTTCTTTTTCAATCGCTCCAAAGCATAAGGATATTTCCACATCTTGCTTATCTTCAAGTTCATTTAAAATGATGTGTTTGAAGGAGAGAGTATTCAATCCTTTAACGAGGTTCATCTCACCGATTAAGGCACCATCAGCTAAAGCGGTGACTTTACCTTCACATCTTGAATCAACTTCATAATTGAAGGTATATAACAAATTAGTGTTCAAATTGAATTTACGGATGATTTTGACATCTTCTGCCACTTCTTGACCAGTAGCTTTGACATCGAAATTACCATTGACCATTCCACAGGTGGAGAAAACGGCTTTACCATTGGTTTCACCATAGAATCCTTGTGGCATATCAAAGCCAACATATTTTTCTCTTGCGACAACGGAGACATATGATTTCTTTTGTGATGTTCTCTCTTTGCTATCGCTGATGGTATAACTCACCGTGTATTCACCAGTTTTAGTAAATGAGGCATACCCATCTTTGATATCGACATGAGGAGTGATTGTGATATCTAGCTTAGGGGTGATGTCACCATCTTCTTTGTCTAAAGCGGCCACGCCATCGAGAAAGTCAACCGTCGTGTTCACGATCACTTGGAAGTCCTTGACTCCGACCACTGATGGGGCGGAATTTGGAACTTCGTTATTCCCGGAACAACCAGTAAGGGCTAGGACCATTAATAAGGCACCTAAATACTTAATTCTTTTCATTGTTTCCCTCCGTTTCTGTTTCATGTTTTACTTGATAATTCTCATCGAAGTAATCATCCTGAGATTCTTTCTTTTTGAGCTCATAGACATTTGTGTCTAACGCTCTTGCTTTTAAGGTATAAAAGTTTTCTAGCATCAATTTTGTTACCACTAGGGGTACGACATATAACGTCGCGATGACTAGATAGGGGTATAGTAGGATCATCGCTACTACACCCGCGACCACAAGTAGGGCCGTAATGCTTCTCACCAAGGATCCGAATAATAACATAAATCCATTTCTGAGAAGTTGTCCAAAGCCAACATACATATTGACGATGATGGTTGGACTGGTCACGAAGTATATCACTCCGATGACTAAGGCGACGTAACTAACCGCGAGAATGATGTAATTCATCTTGTCCGGATTAGTGTTGAAGTAATAGATGTTTAAGATTGGGAAGACGGTAATCAATAATTCGAATATTGTAAACGGAACTAAGATCTTCCAGTTTTCTCCAATGGTCACGAAGATGTCTTTGAATAAGCGTTCTTCTTTTTTATTTTTAAAGAAGCCACATAATCCAACCATCATCGGAATGAACATCACTACTGTCGCCGCTGAGATGGCTACAAGGAGGGTGACGACGACAATCTCAAGAATATATTCACCGAGAATGCGAAAACCTCTCATAAGCCTTCTACTATTTGTTGCTTGTCGCTTCTAAATAACGGTTATAAGCGATTTGGTTGATTTCAAGAACCTTTTCAATCGATTCTTTGTTAACACTTAATAAATTTTGCCATGATTCTTTGCTTGGGCTACCCGCACCGGTGATGGAAGTGGTAAACCAGCTAGCCACGTTATTGGATAAAGAGGCTTCATAGACGTTAAGAGTAGTTAATTCTTCTTGAGTGTAATTGAGGTTAGGAATAGATTTTGCTTTTTCAAAAGTGTATTCCTTGACATATTTTTCAAGGTTTTCAAGACGGAGTTTCGCACGGGATTCCATCTCCACATCTTTATCCCAAACTTCCTTAGTTAAATAGACAACACCATATGGAGCGTTTTTCATACGGAAGTCATCCGCGCTTTGCACGCCATGGTCGTCATTAGGAATGAGTTTGCCGTTGATTCTTTCTGGTAAGAAGGCACCGGACTTGATGGATCCATAGTTGAGCTGTGCAGAATAAATCGGTTCAAAGAATTTATCAAAATATGACAATAATCCTTCTTTGTTTTCACAGGCTTCTAAGATGACACAGGCACCTTTTTCCACTTCGAGTTCGTTAGAAACACCGACATAACGTTTGTTAGTCGCATCATCGATTAATGGTTTGACGATGATATAGTCCTCTGGATGAGCGACAACTGTATTTTTCTCCCACCAATAGAAGGAACCATATCTTCCATCTTGTCCTTTGGCTAAGAAATCGTTATCACCTTGAGTGAAGGCGCTGGAACGAATTAAATTACGATGATACCAATCCGCGAGCTCGCTGACGGCGTTGAACCATTTTTCATCAGTGAATGTGAAAGTCACGGTATCACCGATAATCGTTTTATGCTCTCTATTTTCAGGGAGACCGAAGGAAGCAACTAAATCAGCTTCGTTACCTTGCCAGTTGCCACTGACAAAGGATAATGGCACTTCGTTAGTAGTTGAACCATCCCCGTCCATATCGAGATCATTGAATTTTTGAATGATGGCTTTGAATTGATTCCTTGTTAAATCTAATCCATCAACTAATTTATCAGCAGTTAAAGTGCTAACTTCTGCTGGTAATTGTTTGTCAGTAATTAATTTGTTGACCCATTTCTTATTTAAATAAAGGATATTAGGATATTGTTTTAATCCCATTTCCTCAACACGTGGTAAGGAATAGATATGCCCATCTGGAGATTTTAAAGCTTCCGCGATATCGGTACGGTCTTTTAAAATCTTGGAGAAGTTAGGCATGGAGTTGAGATACTTATCAATCGCGACGATTCTATTTCTACGACCATAGTCATAGAGTTTTAAATTTGAAAAGCCAGAGTGATAAATGGCATCGATGCCTTTAATACCCACTGGGTCAGTATTGTTGTTGTACTGGGTGGAAGTGTTATAGATCCACTTCACATCGGTACCAGTCGCTTGGGCTAAATCCTTGAAGACTGGCATCGTATTATAATCCTTCACCGCATCTTCTTTAACAGTGAGGACCACATATTGGCTTTCGCTTGTTCCAGAAGCGCGATTGCTGATCACTGTAAAAGTCACAACGCAGGTGATCCAAACGAGGAAGACGGATAAGTAAATAACAAATTTCTTCATCTATTTTCCTCCTTATTTAAATGAACCTACTAAGACGCCTTGACCAAAGTGTTTCTCAATCATTGGATAGAGAATGAGAATTGGTAAAGTCGCGACGATGATGGATGTGAATTTGATTTGAGTCGCGATTCTCATCTGCTCAATAACCACTTCACCTTCACCAGTGTTAGTCGCATCTAATAAACCGTTGATTACCGTCTGTAACGGGTAGAACGACTTATCGATGTTAAAGATATAGGCGTCAATATAGTTATTCCAGTGTCCCACCGCATAGAAGAGGACCATAACGGAAGTAATCGAACTAGCGATTGGTAAAATCAAATCGAAGAAGATTCTAATTTCACCCGCACCATCGATTTCCGCGGCTTCTAATACTTCAGAAGGAACATTAGATTCAAAGAATGATTTACACATGAAGACGTTATAGACACTGACACCGCCACCGATGATTAAGATAAGTGGGTTTTGGTATAAGCCTAACGCACGACAGATGATGATATATGGAACTAATCCACCACCGAAGAACATCGTGATGATGAGGAGAACCATGATCACTTTCTTAAATGGTAAATAACTTCTAGAAAGTGCCCATCCTGCTGGAATAGTTAAGGCGACGTTAAATAATGTACCTAAGATTGTATAGGCTAAAGTATTGAAATAACCTTGCCAGACATCTTCTCTTTCAAATAATGATTTATAGCCAGAGAAAGTGATTTTCACTGGAACGATCCAGACATCACCTTTCATAACTGCATCTGCATCAGAAATTGAGGAGATGACGATATACCATAAAGGATAGATGACAACGATCGCTAAAATCGCAAGGATAATACCGACGATGACATAATAGACATAGTCTCTTTTGGCTTCTTTGATCTTATTTTGTTTTTTGAGTCTTTTAAGCTCTCTGATATCCATTTCCATTATTTCGCCCTCCTATTACCACATGCTATTGCCAGACAACTTCTTAGATGTGAAGTTGGCAATGATTAACAAGGCGACGTTGATCACCGAGTTGAATAATCCGGCTGCAGTACCAACACCGTATTGGCCACCGACAAGACCGAATGTGTAGACGTAAGTAGATAAAATTTCACTGGTTTCTAAGTTACCAGATGTTTGCATCAATAAGACCTTCTCATAACCACAGCTCATGAGGTTACCAACAGAGAGAATCATCAGCATGACGATAGTTGGTAAAATCGCTGGTAAGTCAACGGAGAAGATACGTTTAAATCTTGAAGCACCATCAATCTTCGCGGCTTCATGTAAAGATGGATCAACACCAGAAAGGGCTGCTAAATAGATGATTGCAGACCAACCGAAGTCTTGCCAGTTTCCAGAGAAGATGAACAAAGGTCTAAATGCTTCTGGAGAAAGGAATAATTTTAAGCCGTTTGGATCTCCACCCATCTTGATGGATAATTGGTCTAATAAACCTTCAGAACCGAAGATTAACTTCAACATACCAACCAAGACGACAAGGGAGATGAAGTGAGGAGCATAATAGAGGATTTGTAATCCTTTTTTAACTTTGTGAGAACGCACAGAGTTAAGAAGTAAGGCCACGATGATCGGTAAGGGGAAACCGACGACAAAGCCGAGGATACAAAGTAAGAATGTATTGAGGAAGTAATTCCAGAAATTAGGGTTAGAGAAGAACGTGTTAAAGTTCTTTAAGCCAACCCATTGAGTGCTACCACCGATAATCTGATCACCAGGAACGTAATCTTGGAATGCAACCAAGATACCGTACATTGGTAAATAACAGAAGATGATGATATAGACTAACGCTGGAAGAATGAATACTAAAATCCATCCTTTACGTTTGAAGTTAGCCTTCCAGTCTTCCCATTTCGATTTAGGTTTATCTAATAACTCTAATTCTGATGGTACTGGTTCAGTTCTTGTGTTCGTATTTTCCATTAACTAAACACCCCCTTATTTCGCGCGCTTTTTGAAGACGCTGAAACTGATATAGCCAAGAATCAACGCCCCAAAAATTGCAATATCAACGAAGAAAAATGTGTGGTTCACTGGTGGGGTTAATTCCGGAATCACTTCCACTACTTCAAAGAGTGAGAATTTTGTTTCCGGTCTGCCGTTAGCAGTGAATAATTTCACATTATGTTCGCCACTAGTCACTGTAGATAAATTCTTGCTAGAGATAGTAACGAGATTATCCTTTTGAACAAACTGCACTTCTTCGTTATCAATAAATGCTTGTTTGACAGCCGTATTTTGACTGAGTTCAAGTCGGACATCATCACCGCGATAATATTTCGCGATCATAGAGGTGACTGTTGCTCCGACATCTTCTGTCGTCACATAGAAATCTAAATCAGTGAGAGATGTCACCGCTCTAAACTTATATTCAGTAGCTGTCTCTAATGTTTTTAAATATTCTTCATCAATAGTAATCACACCACCATCGATAGAATATTGTTCTTCAGTTAAACGATAGTTACCATCTGTTAAATTGATGACTTTGTTAACTGTATATCCACCGACATAATAATCTCCAGATAAGGAATTTAATTCCATCGTGGATACCTTTGTCCCGATGAGTTTGCTATCTTTTAAGTTATTAGCCAACTTACCACCTTCATAGCCAGGTAAATCAAGAACTAATAACGCAGAAGAAGAGTCATTGATATAGACTTTAGCAACTCCAGCATTGACGACGAGATTAACTTTGTAATTCACATAATCATTCAATGTGTAATCAACGGATTTAATCTCATCCATCTTTTCGTTCCCAAGACGTATTTCTTGTCCTTCAAAATCAACGCTGAGGGAATAGAAGGAAGTGATATCATCTTCCGTCTTAATTCCAAACGCGAGATTGAATACTTTTCCATCCGCGGTCTCTTTTCTAAGAGTCACCGAATAGATGAAGTCTTGGTAAGAATAATCAGCCGCAGTTAAAGAAGCAACATCAATGCCAGACAATAAACTTTTGGTTTTATATTCTTCCATATAGTACCTCCTTAAGCAACTTTGATAATTCTAATATTTGACACAGTTACATCACCAGTTGTTTCACCACATTGAATCTTTAAGATGAGATGTGTTTCTGCTGCATCAAGAGTAAATTCACCGGTTTCAAGTCTTCCATTTCTATTCTCATTGTATAAACTTCCGGTATCGTACGCTTTCTCATTGCCACTATTGCCAACAAGCAAAGTATATACCTTACCATCGCTAACAGCAGATTTGAAGGAGACTTTATATGTGCCTGCATCGAAAGAGCCTAAATCAATAGTAGCTCCAGCTTGCCATTGTTTTTCAGCTTTAGTTTCTATATGAACTTTTAATGCGCACCCCTTGTCTAAATCAGGCAATGTTGCGGTTCCCGCAGAACCCTCATAGAAATATCCTGCTGTTTTTTCATAAAGAACTTTATATTCTTCAACTCTTTCTACTCTGAAATTAGAGAATTCACTATTATTAGTTGTTCCGCCACATTCAAGACGAACAATTAATGTAGTCCAATCTTCAATTTCGAACCAGAATCTTAAGTCATTACCAAATTGTAAATCGCCTCTTTCAAAGATTGCTGCATCATATTCTGCTGTTCCGACATATAAGTTGAAGGTTCTAGCTTCATCATCTGCTTTATATGCATCAAACACAAGTTCATAAACACCGCGTCTAAAAGCACCGAGAGTAATGAATCCGCCAGCTGCATGTTTTGCACAAGCGCTTTCTGGATTATTCAAATCTGCAATCGCTTTATATGAATTGTTTAGATCAACAGTAAATGTTCCGACATCTCTCTTTTTGACTGTCTTCGTTGATAAATTGATATATTCACTTAATTTGCTGAGTTTAACATCGAATAAATCAAGGCTACCTAATTCTGTTCCGCATTCAATACGGACATAAACATTGCCATCTGCAGGGAGATAATACTGGAGAGTGTGGGTTCCGTTTTCAAGGTTTTCTGCGCCATTAAGATCGCGATCATACCAAGCTTCACCAATATAGAATCTAAACTTCTTGCCTTCGACTGTAGTGTTTGACTTAATAGAGAATTCATATGTGCCTTTTGGATAATACCCTAGGTTGATAAATCCACCGGCATCCCAAATATTACCAGCAGTAGTGACATTAATTGTCATTTTAGTAATATCGGTAACACTAACTGTACTATTATCATTTCTCTTTTCAACTTTGCCATCTAGACCCATATAATCACTATCTTTAACAAGTCTAATATTAGAGATAGCAAGTTCTCCTGTAGTGTTTCCGCATTCGATTGCTAGCCATAAATCACCAGCAGAATATGCATAGAACCAAATGGTTTGTTCGCCATCAGTACCAATATCCCATTTTCCGCCGTATTCGCTATGGTATTTGGTTTCACCAACTAAAACATTGTATGGTCCAGTCTTTCCATCTTTGAAAGCAGAATCATATTTAAGTGTATAACGTCCGACTTCCACATTTGGAACGCAGATAAGAGTTCCGCCGGCCCATTTTTCACCAGCAGTATCAATATCGATAGTTGCGCCATAGCCACCATCAGTTAAATGTAGAGTTCCAACAACCCCAGATTCAAATCTATCTAAAACTTTACCAGTTAAATTGATGAGGTTAGCGTGAGCGCCACCTTTTTCAGTAAGTTTTAAATTAGAGAGTGTGAATTTTCCTTCCACATCACCACATTCAATACTAAGCCATAATGGGCTATCCACACTAACGACAAAGTCGATGCTTGCAGAACCATATGGGATAGTGACATTGGCATACTGAGCACCATACTCAGCATTTCCAATCTTGAAATCAAATGTGCCGCTTCTTTCAGTTGTGGAAGTTTCAAATGATAATGTATATGTTTTTGCTTCGGTAATTCCAGTTAAGTCATCTAAGTGGATGATTGTGCCACCAGCCCATCTCTTATCGGCTTGACGGGTATCGATATCGACATCAATTGAATAACCGCCATCTTTAAAGCCTAATGTTCCAACAACACCATCGCCAAATCTCTCTCTAGCCTTACCAGTTAAATTGAGTTGACCATTGTGAGTTGTATCCTTAGGAGTAACTTTCAAGTTGGATAGAGTAACTTTGTTATATTCACTACCTCTTTCAACATAGAGCCATAAGTAACCGGCATTTTCACTAGTAACAGTGAAATCGATACTTAATGAACCATCTCTGAGGTTAAATACTTTTGCATATTCCTTAACATCTTCCCATTGATTGCGTTGCAAGATGAGGGTGTATCCTTCCCACTTGTTATCTCTTAAAGAATCAAATGAAAGAGTGTAATCGCCAGCTTCAAGGTTGAGACCTGTGTCGATGAACATACCACCACGCCAGGCTTCTCTACCAGCATTGGTGATGTTGACAGATGCATTTGTGCCGTCCTCGGCAACCGCAACACTACCATTCGCACCAAGGAAGTAGGCTTCAATCTTATCAGTTAGTACAATCGCACTTCCTGGTTCAGCTGCGTTAACTTCATTGACAATTAAGTCATAGAATTCAAAATTATTTGTTTGATCACCAGATTGAAGTGTGACCCATAAAGTTCCGGCCTGATCCGCAGAAATCGCGCCAGTTTCTTTATTGACAACACCTCCGACTTCATCGACCTTCTTATAAGTCGCAATCCACTTTCCATCTTTTCCGTTTTGAAGAAGGACTTCGTAGTCGTGATCTTCTGTTCTATTAATCTTATATGAAACACTATAGTTTTTACCTTCTACTAAAGTAACACCAGTGTTAATGTACATTTTGCCTTCCCAAATTTTTCCAGTTCTCGCTCTAGTGACTTCCATATGGGCTTTTGTGTTGGTATTCTCATCAACCCAAGCATTACCTGCTGGACCTTCAAATCTACCAGCAACTCTATTAGTGAAGTCGAGGAAACCGGTTGCATATGGGGTTGACGCTCCTTTTTCTGTGACTTTCAAATCAGAAATGGTAACTTCATTAACTGTTGTACCAAAGTTGATAAATATCCATAAGTCGCCAGCACTTAAGTGTGAAGTTTGAATCTCAATTTCCGTTTCACCAAGTGGAGTATTTAAGGATTTAAGAATCGTTTCATTCCACTGTTTATTTTGAAGAACAAGTGTGAATGGAGTTTCGTTTTCACGAGTAGTCGTAAAGCTCACTGTATAAGTTTTCTCTGCTAATAAAGCGATACCTGTATTGATAAAGGCACCACCATAGTAGTCTGTAGTAGCGTGTGCTTCACTTACTTTGATATGGGCGACGTGATTAAAATCAGTCAACCATGTATTACCTTTAACGCCATCTTCGAATCTGCCAATAACTTTGTCGGTAAAATTAAATCTTTCTGGATGTGGATCAACTGGGGTTACATCGCTTTCGATAGAAAGATTAGTGATGCTGATAGTATTTAGTTGATCACCAGTTTCAACGAATAACCATAATTTGCCACTACCGATATTGCCACTAGTGATATCAAATTCTTTAGTAACACCTGTCGCAGCATCTGTGCCTTCGTAAGCTGCTAATTCACCATCAAATTGAGAATTCAATATTTTAACTTTGAAAAATTTATCGGCTTCTCTAGCAACATCAAATTTCACAGTGTAAGAATAGCCTTCGACTAAATCAACGCCTGTTTCAATAAACATTCCGCCTTTCCAGGCTTCTGCATCAGCGTCGGTGACTTGGACATTCGCCACGTGATCGAAATCAGAAAGCCAGACATTCACTTTTGGAGTTGGATCATCTTGTCTTGGAGAAACTTTGCCTTCAAAGTTATATCTAGTTGGATCAGTATCTTCTTCACCAGTTTGAGTAACTACGAGTTTGCTTAATACTAATTCCTGTACTTTATCACCAAATTGAACAAGGATACGTAAGTTACCATCTTTAGTACCAGTGATATCCACTGGAACAGTCACTAAGCCAGTAACTGGATCGTTAGTTGGAGTATATAATTTTGCAAGTTCAGCAACTCTTTCGCCTTTAAGACTTTGTAAAATCACTTCATATTTATCTTGATTTTCACTGCTTGGATCATAATCGATAGAGAAGGAAACATTATATCTCTTGTTAGCTTCTAAGGCGACGCCTGTATTAACAAACATTCCACCTTCCCAAATTTCATGAGCAGCTTCCACTTTTACATGGGCATCATGACCGAAGTTTGTAGTCCACGCTCCACCTTTAACACCTTGTCCTTCATCGAAGAATCCTTCAACTTTACCATCGAAATTGAAGGCATCTGGAGTTGGATCTTCACCAGTTTCTCTCACTTTTAAATTAGAGAGTTCAACACCATTTTCAGTATTACCTAATTGAATATATAACCATAAATAACCTTTATTTGAATCAACGATTTGAATGGTTTGTTTCACTTCGCCATTTGGAGTATATAATTTTGCGATTTCCGCACCACCCCATTGTTTATTACTGAATAAGATTTCGTAATCTTTAGTATCATCATCTCTAACAACATCAAAGGAAACTTCATATTCTTTACCGGCGAGAAGTTCTACACCAGTTTCAATGAACATACCGCCTTGCCAGATAGCAGCAGCTGGTTTAGTAACTTCGACATATGCGCCATAACCTAAATCGTTTGTACAAACCGATCCTTGTGGAGCTGGGTTAGATCCGTCAGGATCAAATCTACCAATTATCTTGCCAGACATATTGATAAGACCAGCATGTTCAGTATCTTTTGGAGTAATTACTAAATCAGTAATAGTAACTTCGTTAACTACATCACCACATTCGACATATAACCATAAGTCACCAGCGTTTTGTTCAGTAACTGTGAAGTTAAGACTCACATCACCGTCTCTAAGGTTATACATGCCGGCGATGTATTTGACATTTTGCCATTGATTGACTTGTAAGACGAGGTTATAGCCTGCTTCTGTATCTTCTTTTCTTCCAGAATTGAAGGAAATTGTATATTCACCAGGAACAATATTCATACCTGGGTGGATAAACATACCACCAGCCCATTTATCGGCCTTACCTGGATTGACTTCTGTCACATTAACAAGAGCACTATGACCATCGTTAGCGACTTCCACAAAACCTTTTAATGGAGCTCTACCGTCGTTATCATCAAATCTTGCTTCAATCTTGTCAGTGAAGTCTAAATAGCCCTCAGCAAATGGGTCATATTCACCTTTATCCACTACTTTTACCTTAGTAATTACGACTTCGTTTTCGATAGTGCCCATCTGCACTGAAATCCATAAGGAATCAGTATCAGCTTTAATATTCGCATTAACTTTAATAGTTGTTGGACCAATTGGAGATTTTCTAAACGCTAATCTTTCATCAACACCGGACCATTGTTCTGGAGTTAAGAATAATTCAAAGGCTTCTTCTCCTTGAAGTGGTTTGATAGTAGAAACTTCAAAGCTCACTTCATAATCATTACCCTTCTTAAGAGCGATACCAGTATTGATTTGGACACCTGCTCTCCAGATATCAAGAGGATTAGTAGAAGCTTTAGTCACTTCTGCATGGACAGTATGCCCATCATCAGTAACCCAGCTATTTGCTTTAAGATCAATTGTTCCGCCTCCGTCATCAAATCTAGTAATCGCGGTTTTGCCTTCCAAGAAAGTGAGGCAATCTTTATATGGATCTGGAGGTAATGGTTCAATCTCTTCTTGATATTTTTCACCACACTTCACACAAGTGTATTCCTTAATGCCTGCGGCTTCTTCAGTTGGATCTTTAACAACCACACCTTCGTTCCACACGTGTGGGCATTCCGCTTCAAGAGTAATATTAAATGTACCTGCGGGTGCGCCTGTACCTGCATTCTTAAAGTAAAGAATAATAATAGAGCCATCAGCAATCTCTAAAGCTTCTTCACTAGTATAAGACCAGCTCTTCGCGTCCTTATGTAAAGGAATTGGATCGCTAAGACCTGTTAAAAATGCATAGGTTGCAAAATATCCTTCGACACGAGTCGCATCTTCATTACCGACGAATGAGATGTGTAAGTCGAGTGATAATTTATGTGAATTAGCACCTGGATAAAAGGCGATAAGAGCCACATTATTTGATAAATTAATAGTATTCTTTGTTACTTCGAATTGTTCATGTTTATAAGAATTGTCAACGCGTTCAAGGTGTTGTGCCTTTTGAACGATTTCTAGAGGTGTATCACCAGTAGAATAATTAACACTCCAATTGTTGTCATATACACCGAATTGTTCACCGAAATCAGCACGTGGATCAACTTCTTCTCTAGTTTTATCTCCACAGACTGTACAGACGAATTCTCTTTCCCCTCTAGAATATAAGTCTGGGACTTTGACTAAATCGCCTGGAACATAATTGTGATCAACTTTAGCTAAGGTTTCTGTCTTAGTCGCACCACAACCAGCATTTTGACAAGTATATGTCTTAATACCTGTTTCCTTACAAGTTGGTTCTTTAGTAACTTTACCAGCATCATAGTTATGTGGGGTCATCGTGATGTTTTCAGTTTTTGTTTGTTCACATCCTGGAACAGTACATTTGAAGGTTCTCACACCTTCTGAATGACAAGTCGCTTCTGTAGTGACTGTACCAGCATCCCAAGTGTGGTCATGTTCGCCTGGACCAGATGTCCCACATGCGGCAAGCGAAAACGCCATGCCTATGCACGCGAACGCTGAAATAGCAAGGTTCTTCAGTTTCATGAATTTCTCCTTATAAACTCTAAATACTCAAACAAGCATAAATGAAGTTTGCTCAAGCATTACAAAGTTGTGTAACAATAACTAAATATTATTTGCCTACATACGCGTGAGTCAAAAAAAGTCATTTATTTGTGTATATGTAAAAAGAATTGCCACTATAATTTGTGCATTTGAACAAAATTTTTAGTGTGCATTTGAACAAAATACATTATTATAAAACTAAGGCTAAACTAACACGCAAAAGAAAAGAATTATGAAAAAAGCAGTCACAATTAAAGATATCGCAGAAGCGCTAGACCTCTCTAGAAACACAGTCTCTAAAGCCCTCAACGGTCAACATGTTCCCGAAAAGACGAGAGAACAAGTATTAATGAAAGCTCAAGAGCTCAATTACAAATCTTTTAATACTGATTTCTTTAAATCTAGCAAATATCGAATCCTACTTCTCTCTGGTAAACCATACCACAACATGCACTTCTTTGGTCCACTCGTGAAAGGCATTGAAGAATTTTGTTATGATAACGACTACGACTTCTTTGAATACACATATAATTCAAAAGCAACACCATTTAATAAAATAGCTAATTATATCAAAAGCTTAAACGTTGATGGCATTGTTGCAATCGAATGTTTTGAAATGGACTTCGTATTAAATCTGCTTTCACTAGACATTCCTACTTGTTTTATCGACTTCCCAGTCCATAGATTTGTCGATACCTATAAATACGACTTATTATGCTCGGCTGACCAAAGACTTTTATCCGATTACGTTAAAACATTGATTAACGAATACCACATCAAACACTTTACTTTCGTTGGCGACTATCATCACTGCCTAAGCTTCCATGAAAGATATATGGGAATGTTAAGAGGTCTTGACCACACCGGAATTAGTCACTCTAAAAATGACGACATTCTTGAAAACGATAAAGCGTTTGATTATGGTGATATCAATGCAATCAAAGCAAAGATTCAAAGCTTAAAGCACCTTCCAGAATGTTTTATTTGCTGCAATGATTTCGTCGCTAGAAAAGTCGTCACCGCAGCGACACAGCTCGGACATAAAATACCAGAAGATACATTAGTGGTTGGGTTCGACGATGGTCCAGAAGCCATGCTCACAAATCCGCAGATCACCACCTTTGCTGTTGATAAAGAATTCCTTGGACAAGAAGCGATAAGAACTCTATTAACAAGAATAGAAAGAAGAAAAACTCCTTCTAGAACAATCACTATCAACTGCGACTTAATAATTAGAGAATCAACAAAAAAATAGCGGCAAAACCGCTATTTTTTGTATTTTTAAGATAATTATTATTCTTTCTTTCCGCCAACTGTGAGTATGATAACACCGAGGGAATAACCAATTGGCATTAAGAATGTGAGGACGAGGTTTAAAATGTTTTGCCAAGTCTTTTCTTCTGTAGATTTGAAGAAGTTGATAGAGCGGAACACAACAATAGCGATGAGCACCGCCGCGACGATAAATGAGATGAATGTCGATTTCCCACGTAAAGCAAGAAATACACAGTATAATCCACAGATCGCCTTTAACACTTGTCCTAAGATTGAAGAAACAGCGTTCCATGTATCTTGAGTAAAGAAAGTATCCCATCCAATCGTTTGAATAGTTGACCAGTTGCTAATGATTGAAGAAATAGATAAATAGAGGAGCACACCTCCTACTGCTAATAACAATAATCTACCTAATACACGCATAAATGTTTTCTCCTTTTATTAGATATCATTATTTTATAGAAGTTTTATAAAAAGACAATTAGGCAAATGAATTATTTTTATGGAATAATCCAGTATCCGTTTTTACGCGCTCCTTTTCGAATCAATAATCCTTTTTTCGTCAATGAAGAAACCGCGCGATAAATGGTAATATATGCCGCCCCAGATTCATTCATTATTTCATCGAAATCCTCTAACTTATTCCCATGACAATATGCATAGAAAAGAATATCTTCTTCTAATGCTGTTAAATCGACAGAATGAAGCGATGCTTTTTTATCAATACGACGATATGAATAATAAGCATTGATTCTATTAGTTAAGAAGTTCACTATCGCCCTTCTTCTTTCTTTTGGAAGATAATCGCTATAACCTTTGAGCAATTGGTCGATCTGTTGAGGGATGGTTTCTAAGGCATTAATGTTTAGCCATGAATAATCTTTAATCAAAGATAGTTGATCCTTATGCTTAATTGATTTAAAAGGCATCCAGTCCACTTCTTTTAATACCAATAAATCTTTGTCAAAAAGGTTATAGCCTAAAGAGGAACCGGAATCAAATATCGGAGCGAACCTCGTAAACTCTAAGCTCTTTGCGTCTCTAATCACTCCAAAATTGTTGAGATGTCGATCGACATTACCAATCAAATAATCGACGAATAACATCTGGTCGATTTTCTCATTATAATCAGGGATATTTAATTCCTTCATGATTGACAAGAGATGATCATATAAAGAAACATTATTATTCTTTTTTTTATATTTTGATAATTGATAAGCGCTGATAAAGTCTTCGTTATAAGAGATGAAATCTAAACTTTTACAAAACATCATCCCTTCATCGTAAGCAAGTTCATAAATAACGTGATCGATATCTAATATATTCATAATCTTACTAGCGATTATTTCGTTAAATATTTCATATTGATATGGCTTAGTGCCAGCTTTATATAAATATCTTTGACCACCAACAATTTTCCATCTTTTCTTCAAATTACCTGTTGATGTTGAATCTGGAGAATAATATGAGATAGCCCCCTTCTTCTTTTTCCCAATAAAGATATCTCCTATATCATCTGAATAATTATTAGAAAAGAAAGAAACATCGTCATATCTAATATCTTCATCAACACCTTTTATCCAATATTGGTCCGTTAATGATAGTCCACGCGCTTTTAAAACAAGAGACAACGAATTATCTTCTGGTAGATTATTAATCGCTTGATTATATTCGTCTCTAGTGACTGGAATAGAACGGTCTTTCCACCATTCCTTTAAGGCAAACAAATTATTGTTAGTAGACCCACTTGTCGAAAAAGGCATATGGTCAACATTATATATTTCTACGATATTTTGAATATCGCCATCTTCACTAAGAACAAACCTCATCACTTCGATATCTTTATGCATCAATAATTGTTCCATAATATGCCCTCCTTTATTTAACTTTATTTTATCGTTATTTTATCTATAAGCAAGATTTATATGATAAAAACTAAGTCACCATAGCAACTTAGTTTTTCTTTTTTTAGTTTACGTTATTTCTTTACAACTTCGCTTAGGGCAGTGATTGTACCCGCGAGGTTTTGAATATCGCTTGGGACGATAATCTTTGTGGCTTGTCCTTCACCGAGTTTCACTAATGCTTCATAGCTTCTGAGTTTTAAGACTGCTTCATCTGCTTTTGCATCTTTAATCAATTTAAGACCATCAGCTTCTGCTTGTCTCACTCTTAATAAACCTTCCGCTTCTGCGGTCTTAAGTTTAACGAGGGCTTCGGATTCACCTTCTGCCTTTTTAATCGCCGCTTCTTTATCAGCTTCAGCGTTTAAGATCATGGAAGCTTTTCTACCTTCAGCTTCTAAGATTGCAGATTGCTTTTCACCTTCAGCGATAAGAATCTTTTCTCTCTTTTCTCTTTCCGCTCTCATCTGGCGTTCCATCGCTTCTCTGATATCTTTTGGAGGGAGAATGTTTTTCACTTCCACACGGTTGACTTTAATGCCCCATGGGTCTGTCGCTTCGTCTAAGATATTTCTCATCTTGGTGTTGATGACATCTCTAGAAGTTAATGTTTCATCTAAGTCGAGTTCACCGATGATATTACGAAGAGTAGTCGCTGATAAGTTTTCAATGGCTAACACTGGATTTTCAATGCCGTAGCTATATAGTTTTGGATCAGTGACGATATAGAAGACAACTGTATCAATCTTCATTGTAACGTTATCTTTAGTAATCACATCTTGAGGAGCGAAGTCTCTGATTTGTTCCTTCATAGAGATGCGGTACGCTACTCTATCGAAGAAGGGGAGTAACATATGGATACCGACATCCCATGTCTTATGATATCCGCCCATTCTTTCGACAATCACCTTTTGGGCTTGTCTAACAACTTTGATGGAGCAGATCAAGATGACGATCAAGATCACACCCACAACGCTTAACGCGATAATTAATCCAATCATTTTATTGTTCTACCTTTCTTACTACTAATTTGTTTCCTTTGATGGTCACGATTTCAACTTTTTGATTTACTTCAAATTTCTCTTCTTCCTCAACGCCTTCGATTCTCCAGAGCAAACCATTGAATTTCACTTCTGGATAGCCGTCATTATTGACATCGAGAACAGTTAATTTCTTGCCGATCATCTCGTCGACATTCGTGCTTCTTTTCTCTTTATTGAAGAACTTCTTCACTAACGGTCTTAAGGCTGCAAGTGTCGCTCCAGAGACGACCACGAAGACGATAAGTTGTACCCACCACTCCACATTCGGAATGAATGAGATGATCATCGCTACTAATGCTCCTAAAGCGAAGAACACGGATACGAGTTCTGTCGTGCTCGCTTCAACGATAAGCATGATGACGAATAAAGAGAGCCAAATAATCCACATATATTCTGCCATTATTTGTTACCTCCTAAGATAATGAATAACGCATCTTCTTTCTCGTTCCAGAAGGACTTTCCTTTTAAACCAGTCTTTGGCACTTCCACATGGAGAAGAGACGCGATTAAGCTCATCGATTTGGTGTTACCAAAACGAATATAGCTTCTTTGAATGTTAATTTTGAGCTTGAGACTATCTTGATATTTTGGATCTAAATCTTCGTCTTTACTTAATGGCTTTAAGACGATTTGATCAGTATCATCATCAAGACCGACAAGCGCGGAATATTTGTTTTCAAACTTATCGACGAATTCACGATTCGCGAGCAAGTAATTTGGGAACATTGTTGCCGTGCCTTCACTCTCAGCTTTGTTAATCCATTTTACACTCATAAGCACCTCCTTACATCAATAATATATAACAAAATACAAAAAGATACAAGACGATTACAAACAATATAAAGAAATGCATTTTTATAGCCATGTTGTAAACAAAAATATATTGTTAGTAAAACGTTGAGCAAAGGTAATAGATAAGGTACTCTATTAATAAGAGAAATAAAAATGGCTATAACACTTCCTGTTTCAGATTTGAAAGATTATAACAAAGTACTAGAAAACATCACTGAGAATTCACCAGTTTATTTAACAGTAAATGGGCAACGCAAATACGTGATACGCGATATCAAAGAAGATGAAGAACTTGAAAAAGCAAAAGCTATGCTTACTTTACTAATGGAACTTCAAAAGGGAATAGATTCTGGGCTTGAAAGAGGGTATCACTCCATTGACGAAATTAGGGAACTGATTAATAAGAAGTGCTTATGAAATGTAATATTTATAGATTAATTAAGATTTTCTGCAACAAAAAAACTACCTCCATAAAGTAATCGGAAGTAGTTTTATTTTTATAATAATTATTTACCAACTGCTAATTTAACAGCTTCATAACCGCCATTATAATGGCCGGCTTTATGGAGCTCATCAATACGACGAGTCATCTGAGTTAATAAATCAGGATCGCCGATGAGATAATCGAGCATTTGATTAGCCTCATCTTTTGTTGGACATTCAATAGTCGCATCGCCATATTCTCTACCGAAGATTCCACCGTACACTTCATGTCCACCGATATGTTTAGTGAATAATTTTGGAATTGGGTAGAAGACGAGTTCACTTGGCTTAGTGATTAATAAATCAGAGACTCTCATTAATAAGTTCGTGGAATAGACAGCTTGGAAGATATCTTTGTTATAAATCGCATATACGCCTTCCGCGTCGCCTTTATAAAGCTCATCCGCGAGCTTTTTGACATCTTCATACTTATTGAAATATTCTTTGGCTTTAAGGCCTGGAATCTTTTCTGAGAGTTTCTTATAGACATCTTCATGGTCACCGAAGTTGATGAATAAAGCCACTTTCTTCTCTTTGACATATGGTAGGAGGTGTTTGACCATCGCGAGGTATTGATCAAATCCCGCGCCGGCACCACCGACAGTCATCAAGAAGCGAAGAGGTTTATGATTTCTTAATCTATCTCTTCTTAATTCGTTATCCTTATCAAGATTCACTAATAATTCATGGTCGACATAACATCCCACTACTTTGAGCTGGTCATCTCTCATGCCCTTTAATGGTTTCTTATCAAAACCCCTTAAAGTTTTATATCCAGCATAAGCAAATTGTGTTTGTACAGTCATCAAGGAACCTTCCGCAAGGTGAAGACCCATTGGCCAGTTATCTGGAACAGCGTTAACGACGTGAGTCATACCCGCATGTACAGCCGCTTGGGCTGGCCACACGTGAGTGGCGACATATGGAATATCTTTTGGGATATCGTGATAGATTGGGACTAATAATTCGGAGTTCTTTTGGTCCTTCGCATTATAAGAAATCTTTTTGAATCCTTCACAGTTAAGTGGTTCCCAAACAAAGTGGTTGAACAATTTGGATTTTTGACTGATACGAGAAGCGAGAGAATACATCGCATTTTGTTCTCTGATCATCTTGCTTCCAGTCGCATCAAAGCTCGCTAAGTCGAGCCAATATGGATTATAACCTAAGGCTCTCGCGCATGAGGCGATGGCAATGGAGATACGATAATGACCGAATCCCATTCTGATGTTGCCAACGATGACCGCTTTAGAATCGAATTTATCGGATTCTTTCTTATCGGTGAAGACGATATTCTTCGCGTTGATATAATCTAAAGTTGGAATATCTTGGAAAGCAATGCGGTATTCTTTTTTAGAATCATCGCCGTATTTCTTAATATATTTGGCTTTGCTTTTCTCCGCTTTCTTCACCACTTTTTTTGGCATGGGATTGCCATATATAACACTACTCTTGTCCATTGGTTAATACTCCATTCTTATAATCATAATAATAATGATATTGTTTATTATTTAATTCATAAAATAATTGAATTTTGCCGTCTTTTTTGACAAATCTTGCATTTTTCGCGTGTAAGAAATTGTCGAGGACAGCTTCGAGATGTTCATTCTTATCCTTATCATAAACTCCGATATCATCACTGGTCATTAATACCGAGGAGAATAAGGAGTTAATAAGAGCGAGAGATTTCTTTTGATCATCGTTCATATCGATGTTGTTATCTCTGAGCAAGAAGACATCTGGATCGTTACCAAACCATCTATCATTTAAGAAGCTTCTGAAGATCGTGTTTTGTAACGTTGTTTTTGTAGATGGTCTTTCTCTATGGAATAAACGCATATAGGCGACATCATCCCATTTAAGAGAGACATCTGGTCCGATTCTTAAATAGTCGAAGTAATCGATGGAATTAACGAGGTTAGCCCCACACCCAAGAATGATTTTTCCTGGTAAGCATTCTCTCAGGAACTTATAGGCTTTATCTTGATATTGGCAGCGGCTATATCCTTCTGGAACTTCAATACCTGCTGCATAGAGGAAGTCGAGCTTAAAGAAGTCAAATCCTAAATCCATATAATATTTAAGGAACTTTCTAATATATTCACGAACTTCTTCTTTTTCTAAATCAAGCGCGTATTGTCCTGACCAGTTACCACCGGCTTTGACGAGCATCCCCTTCTTATCTTTTTTGATATATTCAGGATGTTCTAAGAATAATTTAGATTTCTCTTCTGCCACAAATGGGGCGAGCCAAATACCCGCGGATAGACCTTTGCTATGAATCTTTTCGACGATTGGTTTTAAGCCATCGGGGAACTTCTTTGGATCGATATCAAACCAGTCACCGACAAAAGCCTCATATCCATCATCGATTTGGAATAAATTGAAACGATTATCAATCGCCTCTAAATCACGGAGGATGATTTTATCGTTGATGTTTTGATAATAGTTATACCAAGAAGTATAACCAAACATCTTCTTAATGTTCTTCTTTGGGAAGTATTTATTGAAGGCTTCATAACCCTCTTCATATGATTCGTAATAGGCGCAGTCCCAGACTGTCATTTCATCGCCTTTATTGAGCTTGATGCCGTTTAAATCACTTGTGATAGTGAGACGATGATTACGCTTATTGTATTCAAATAGTAAATAGGCATTGCGGTAATTCAAATTGAAGTGGAAGAAACCTTCCCCGCTTTTACTATAACAAACATCATAGCCGTGGATTACGTGACGCCTATATTTATAGAAGGGGGCGTCGCCGTATTTATCCATCGCGAAAGCGCGGACAACCGCTTGTGGGGAACGATATATATTTTTTTCTTTGGCTTTTAATTTAATCTCTTTACTGTCGGTCCATGATTGATAGCCATTAAAGAACGCTTCTTTTTTAGCGACATCATGAATAGGCATCGTGTCCGAAACATTATCTAAAACGATATTGTCTTTTTTTGATTTAATGACAATCGTGTGACGGTTATTCGCAAACTTTTCATCAATCTCGAAATCAACAGGGTGATGAGAGAGAACTAATAAGCCATTACGATAATAACGGTACAGCATTATTCTTCTTCTTTTTTATTATTTGCTTCAACAGCTTGCATAAAGGCTTCATCGCCTTCTTTAGCAATGAGTTTCATCACGTGTTTTTCACGGTAGAACATTAAGATAACCGCGCCTAAAACACAGAAGACAATCGCGACGATCGCGACGACTAATAAACCGATTAAAGAAGGAACGATTTCACTGGATTCCGCGGATTGTTGAGTGCCGATGATGGCTAAGGATGTGAATAAGATCAAGGCTAAGGATTGACCAAATTTCATCGCGAATGTACGGGCTGCGAAGAACATACCTTCTCTATTTTCACCAGTGACAACACCTTCTGCTTCCGCGACATCAGCGACGATGGATTGTGGAATGATACCGAGTAAAGCCATTGGGAAGGCTGCGATAATAACGATCGCGATACCGAGGATCCAACCTAAGGCACCACCTTTACCACCGACGAAATATGTGCAGGCCGCAATCGCATAAGCAACGGCTAAGCCTAAGAAACCGAAGATGACAAGTTTCTTTTTACCAAACTTCTTGACGAGTTTAGTGACGAATGGATAGAAGAGCGCACTTAAGACAGTCATACTACCCAAGAAGACTAAGACCATGCTTTCACCTAAGCCCATGGAGACTTTGACGAAGAATGGTAAACCAGTTTGGAACATTGTTAAGCCAACCCAGTACATGACATCAGAACCGACGAAGACTCTGAAGTCTTTGTTTTTGAATGTCGCACCTAAAGATTTGAAGACGTTGACTTCACTTGGTTTAGTATCGACGAATTCTTTTTCTTTGATTAAGAATGTTGGTAAGAGCATAGAGACTAAAGCGATAACCGCTAAGACGATGAATGGAACTCTATAAGACCAAGCAAAGTCTAAGCCCATACCTCTTAAAGCACCCGCTAAGACGAATGGCACATAAGCGAGAAGAGTACCAACGAAGAATGTTAAGGAGATGGAAGTTGAGATGAACATTCTATCTTCTTGAGTTTTTCCGTATTCAGAGATGAGCGAGTTATATGGTGTGCAGTACATCGTCATAAATAAATAGAATAAGACGAGCATGACGGAGACCCAAACGATATTCATTGGATCTTTAGCACCCCAGAACGGGCAGAACACTAAAACAGTGACAATGGCAAGAGGAAGAGCAGAGTATTGCATAAACGGAGTTCTTCTACCTCTTGGGTTTTTACTTCTGTCTGACCAAGAAGCAATAAGTGGGTCAGTGATAGCGTCGAAGACACGTCCTAACGCGGAGATTAATCCGAGAACTGTCATAAAGCCACCGATGACTAAGCCAGGGATAATGTATTGCACAGCCCCTGCTTCGATATCTCCAGCAGTTGGTAAATAGAAAGTCACTAACCAAGTGGTAATAACACCGCTTAATGTGGACCAACCTAATTGACCAATCGCGAAGATGATCATTTGTTTTTTAGTAAGTCTTTTCATGATTACTAGTTGATGTTCTGCCTAAAAACATCTTTCCTTTCTGTAAAATCACCTATTTAGGCAAATAGGGCATAGAAAAATAACGTTAGCAAAATAATTAATAATTAAATACTTTGTTAGACATCATTTTTTTCAGTCTTTAATATTTTAGCATACGTATGCGTAATAAAAAACTACATTTTTTTATAAAAAAGACCCCTAAGGGTCTAGTTAAATTGTTTTTTTGTTCTACATGATGAATAAGAATGAGAGATACGCTGTTTCAAATAAGGCGAAGATAACGAATAAGATACCACCGAGAGGAATAAGCTTATCAAGACCTGGATTCTTATGCGTCTTAAGATAAGAGAATAATAAGACGAATGGAATGACGAGAATTAAACAGGCAGATCTACCAAGTGAGAAGGCTTGAAGAATACCTGAGAAGGCTTGAACAAGAGCTGGATCTTCGCCTGCTTTTGATGCATAGCTCAACGTTATAGAGAGATAAACTACGAGGTCAATTATACCGACGACCGCGAAGATGATCGCCATATTTCTCGCGAATTTAAAAGTATTACGATTTGTTTGTCTAAATAATTGATAACCTTCAGGAGTACCGCCTTTTTTGAGATATCTCTTGTATCTGAATTTTACATACAAACAGATGGCGACGAAAGCGAATATCATACCTATCGGCTTTTTACCTAATAGAGGTAGTACTTCAAGTGGGAGGATGAATGTCACATCTTCAAAAGACGCGCTGAGCTGTAAGAAACCAACTAAGATAATAGAGGCTACTTCATAGAGAATTGGGATTAAGACCATCAATCTAAATAAGATGATCTTTTTACCTTGGAAGAATTTCTTTGGAGTGTAATCGATGAAGTACATGATGAGAGCGCAGCATAATAAATCGATAAACACGTTAATCACTAAGCTGGCTTGTGAATCCGCAAGAGCGTTGATTGATTTTTGACGTGCAGTTATAAAATCCACTCCGTTCAACTTACCAATAATACCAACGATATAGTGATAATAAACGATGAGGAAGGCGACATATATTCCAACGACGATTGCCCCATAAGTTATCAATAATTTCTTATACTGATTCTTCTGCTGCAAGATAATCGCAAAGTTAGAAATCATAAATAATGGGAGAGGTAAGGCTGTGAACATGCTCATGATATCTGAAACATTAGTTAATCTAGATGCAGTCTCAGGAGTAATTTTTTCTAAGAGCAAGGCAAGAGTAACGATAAGTCCTAAACCACCAGAAGCCATACCTATTGCAAGAGCGAGCCAACCGAGCATTTTGAAATGACGGTATGATAATGGGGCTTTATATCTAATATCGTTATCGATCATCTTGTGGTCATATTCGGATAAATGATCTTTATCCACTGCTTCACCTTCTTTGAGAAGTTCAGGTTCTGCAATTTCATTCGCCATGAGTTTCTCTTCGACTTTGTTTAAAGCTCTAGATGGTGCTTCGATGACGTTTGTGAACGCTTCTTTCACCTTATTCTCTTCGTGAGTTTTTTCTTCATTAGGCTGTTCTAAAACAGGATTAGCTTCCTTAACTTCCTTTTCTTCTTTTAAAGGAGAATTGCTAGGTTTTTCTTCCATTTCTAAATGTTTTTTTGTTTTTTCTTTTTTCATATAATAATGCACCTCACGATAAAGAAATTATAAAGGTAAATCCTTCTTTGTAAAATATCTTCCTCCAGCATAAGAGAAAACGAGGAAAATAAATAACATGATGCCTAATTTCCATGTCCAGTCATAGATATTTGTATAATTGACAAAATCTTGTTGAGTGATCGCTTTAGCAAAATTGCTCATCGATTCTGTATCGACAAGGGTGAACATTGAGAAGAAATCAAACACTCTCATCGCTTCCACGCCGACACCGACAGCGACGAACACTTTGTTGCCGAATAAGCCTAAGATACAGGCGAGGAAGGAGATGACGCAGACACCACCACCAACAACTGTCGCATTGCTACTCTTATTAAAGAAGCAAGAAGCACCGAAACAAATGCCACCTAAGGCTAAGATGGAAATATAGCTACCTAAGCAGTAAAGAATGGAACGGAGTGGCACTCTGATATTTGTAGCCTCTGGATTGTTTGCAAGTTTAATCGCGTTCGCGATGGCTTCACTACCTAAGGCACAGGCAGTAATGATTAAATACATCGCTGTCACAGAAGCCAAAAGGAAGAGGAACTGAGTTCGCACCACTGTCTTTCGATTCGTTGGAGTGGATAAGACATATGCCATAGAACCATCATTGACTTGGCTAGCCACTAATTTATTAGAGACCACCATCACGTAAATCATTGGTAACATGACACCAGCAATCTTATAAATTAAGTCATTCAAAATCGCGTTCATATCGATTTGAGACATGACTTGAATACGCGATAAGGAGAAACCCATCTTCTCAAGCAATCCTAAGATTTGTAACCAGTTCAAACCTTCATCTTTCACGTAAGTAGTGACATCTTTCATATTGATGTTAGTAAAGATGGATTTGGAACCGATGACGAGGTTGATGACGATGAAGATGCCCGCACAACCAAGAGACATCACGAGCCATAATAACCAGTTCGCTTTAAGTGATTGTTTAAATAAAGGTTTAGAGATGAAGTGTTTATGCTTTTTCACCTCGGGAGCAACTGCTACTGGAGAGGGTTGCTCATTCATAATTTGTTCTTCCGCCATTATTTGTTACCTCCTACGACTTTTTCTAAGAAATATTGTTCTAATGTATATTGGACTTCCGAGATATATCTGATGTGATGCTTTTTCAGTTCTCGGAACATACCGTCTGTTTTTTCAATTGGGACTCTAACGATGTACTGTAAGTCCTTATCTTTCTTCGCGAGGACTTCAACCTGAGAAGTATCCGCGGATTCAAAGTCATCTTTTTCATAGAACCCGATTTTATATTCACGATATGGTCGGTTATGAATCTCATCCATATCGACGACATCGAGGATATGACCGTCCCTGATAAAGGCGACATAATCACAAGTCTCTTCAAGTTCATCGAACATGTGGTTAGACATGATGATGGTCGCTCCACGTGCCTTTTCTTCTTTAATCAAAGTAACAAAGGCTTCCCTCATTAATGGATCAAGACCGGTTGTCGGTTCATCGAGGATGATGAGTTCTGGGGAATTCATGAAGGCTGCGACAATCGCTGTCTTCTGCTTCATACCTTTGGACATCCTTCTAATATTCGCGGTAGGATCGAGCTGCATCATGTTGATGATTCTCTCCGCTTTGCTCATATCTTTTTGTCCGGTTAATTCCGCTTGAATCTGTAAGAACTGGGAACCATTTTCCACAAGTGGGAAAGCGATTTCACCTGGCAAATAACCGATTTTTGCCATAATTTTTTCGCTATTCTTATATGGATCAAGGCCAAATACTCTCACTGTTCCCTTATCCGGTTTTAAAAATCCCATCATGTGTCTAAGGGTGGTAGTTTTACCCGCCCCATTAGTCCCACAATAACCAAGGGTCTTACCTTTTCTCACCTCAAGATTGATATCAAAGATTCCTCTTCCCTTACCATAATCTTTAGTGACATTTTCAAATTTGACGATGATGTCATCATCAACAGGGGTTACTAATTCTTCTTTTTCATTTCTCATTTTTTATTACCCACGACCCCTTCTAGTCCACCAAACTCTTTTTCTTCTTTATAGAAAGAGATGAAATAATCTTGCAATGTATATTTCTGCTCTTCAAATTGTCTGACTTTAAAACCAGTTAACGATTCAAAGAAATCATGGAATTGTTCTTTTCTTAAAAATTCCACAGTAAGCGTCAAAGCCTGTTCATTATAATCGAGAATCTTAAAGGGGCAGACTGCATGATATCTTTGTAAATTATCTAAATCTTTAAAATGTAAGATATAGGAAGCTTCTGGTCTTCTTTTAATATCTTTGGCTTTAAATGTTGATACATGGACACCGTCTTTAATGATAGAGATGACGTCGCATGTCGCTTCTACTTCTGAGAAGATGTGACTGGAAAGAAGAATAGTCTTTCCTCTCTTCTTCTCTTCGACGATAAAGTCGATAAATACCTTCTGCATGATTGGATCAAGTCCAGAAGTTGGTTCATCGAGAATTAAGACATCAGGGTCATTCATAAATGCAGCGACCACCGCGAGCTTTCTCTTCTCGCCTAATGACATGCTTTTAATGGAGACACCTGGATCTAATTTAAATAAATCTAATAAATAATTGAGTCTCTCTTCATTTTTCTCATCACGCATTCCTTGCATCATGCGTAAGAAACCCCATCCATCAAGACCCTTTGGAATGGATGGTTCACCAGGAAGATATCCCACTTCACCTAATAATTTGTTCGTATTTTTAAAGGTTTCTAAACCATGGATTTTAATTGTACCCTTTTGAGGTTTGGAGAAGCCCATGATGTGACGAATTGTCGTGGATTTACCAGCGCCATTTGGGCCGAGATATCCATAACATTCACCTTTATGAACCTTAATTGAGACGTCGAAAACACCACGACCATAACCATAGTCTTTGGTGAGGTGATCAACATCGATAACTACTTCTCTCTCGTCAACGTTTTCCATTAGAGTACTGCCTTTGCAAGTGACATTGTTAATTGGTTGAAGTCGCGATAATCGACTACTTTTAATGTTTGATATTTAATTAAGGCATCGAGATCATAATGCTTAATCATCTTGTCATCGGAATTAAATGTTTCGTTTATTTTTGCGATGTCTTCTTTTGTTGGATGACTACCGTGTGGATGTTGAGGAAGTGGATTTTCAGCCATGATATCGAATAAGTCAAAACCATACCAATATAATTGGAACATCAAATCTGTTAAGGAAACAGGCGCGGTGACGCTGATGGAAGATTTTGAATATTTCGAAATCAAAATGTCATCGACGTATTTAGAAGGAATGACATATGGTTCTAATGAAGAAGATCCTTCCGCGGAAGAAGATTCAGCTTGAGAAGAAGCTGGTTCTTGAGAAGAAGAATCTTCTTCTGCTGCTTCACCTTCTTGAATCTCGCTTATAAGTTCTGCAATATCGATAAGCGGGAATAAACGAAGACGATCATCATCGCTTTCTTCAACATGCTCAATCTTATATCCACCAGAGATGCCGTCTTTAAAATATGTGAGGATGCCACCCATTAATGAAGCATCACCTTCACCACCGACCTCAGGCACTGATAATCTCACATTAAATTTTTCCATGGTCTCTTTCTTGCCTTCATCGGTTGAAACATCAATCTTATCCGCAGTGAGGTCCATATAAATACCGATATGAGAATCAGTATTCTTACCCATTTGGAATTGATAAGTTCCATGATGAGTTTTGGTCCCACAACTAGCTAAAGAAAGCGCGATAAGGGCCGCTGAAACTAATAATCCTTTCACTCTTTTCATCGTTTTTCCTCCTATTTATGAAATAACAATTCTTTAACGTGATTAGCAATTCCACCATCATACCATTTGCTGCGGTTTGCAAACTGTAAGATTCTCACCCCAGCGTATGGTTTGATGAATTCGTTAATCTTTTCTATTTCTTCTTTATCGCTAACGTTATAATACTTTCTCACGAATAAGTCCCAAACTTCCGCCATCGTCTTTTTATTGACGTGGAAGAGCTGCAACATTCTCTCTTCACTGATGATGTTGGTCATGACATATAAGGTCGCAACATCAAAAGTAGGATTACCATATGAGAAATCCGCCATATCGATGAAGAGAACATCTTTATTTTCAGTGATTAAAAGATTGCCAATATGCAAATCACCATGAATGCATGTTGTCTCTTTACTATTCTCTTTGATGAAGTTTTCAACTTTTAAATATTCCTCATCAGTAAAGCGTTCCTTCGCGACTTCAAGTTCATGAAGGAATGATTTAGTGACGGGATTAAATAATGTAGTGTCGCATTCTGTATGATGGAGCTTTATGACCGCATCGGTAAATAAGTCCATATATTCTTTAATGCGTTCTGGTTCTTCAGAGATTGCTCTAGCAAAAGAACGTTTGCCTTTAATTCTTTCAAAAGTGATACCGACTTGACCGTTATATGAGACGAGTTCAATACATAATGGGGTATTCACTCCCAAAGTAAAGGCACGTGTCGCGACTGTCTTTTCTTTCTCCACTTCTTCTGGAGCGATGAATGGCGCGTATAATTTCATCATCGTATCGCCATCTTTATGGTTATAGCTAACCGCGGTATATCCATCGCCTGATACCTCGTAATCGTTGATGTCAATTTCTCTTGGTAATTCAGTGATGGAAATGAGGTTACAAACACCGATGCTATAGAAGGTATAACTGATGTTCTTATTCGCGTTTCTGATGAAGTATCGTTTACCGTTTTCTGCAAGGCGATATAAAGCACGAACAGATTCCGCATCGATACCTGCAACATTTTCAAAATCGAGATATGGATCACCATCAATCTTTTCCATTTCTTCTTCTATTTTTTCAACGCATTTTAAACTAATTTTCCCGTAAATCTTCAATATTCTTCCATATTTCTCCACGCGGAAATCATGGAGATATTCGCCGAAAACAATTCTGACGATGAACTTGAATTCCTCTAATGCATATGTTCCTTCAAGCTTGTCAAAACAGTTGGATAATTGATAATATCTCCAGGCATGAATTGAAGGATCGTGCTCATGGAATTTATCAAAGATTTTTTCATGTATTTTGAGCCAATCAATATAGATGGCACGCATATTGGATAACTTATCACCAAGAGCGACGATCTGGGCATCGCGAGATGATTGTTTAATACGTCTAAGACCCGCGACTTTACGGTCCTTCCAAGAGATACCTTCATGATATCCTGGGTCCATGTTATCGGATTCTGAGGCGACGAGTTCAGCCACTCTTTCGCCGAATTCTTTTTTGAGTTCGTCGATGGTGATATCCGTATCTTCAACGACATCGTGAAGTGCAGCGGCTGCTAAAACTTCTTGGTCATTAGTAACCGTGGCAGCAATGCTCATCGCTTCAAGAGGATGGACAACATAAGGAAAACCCTTACCACGTCTTTCCACATTATGATGCGCATCAACCGCGTACTTAATTGCTCTATCTAAAAATGATGAATCTATTTTTTTCTCTGTCATATTATTGTTTCACCAACCCCATCGCTTGACCAATCTTGAAATATCTTTGGGCCACTTTTTCATTTGACGCTCTTTCGCCATTGACTACATTTAACATGATGACAAGACCGGCAATACCACTACCGATTTTGAATAAATGGACGATACAGGTAGTCATCATGGCCACAGAAGAAGCGACGATATCTAAATCCGTCTCGCCGAATAAACGGAGAGCGAATTGATAAGCATCTTCTTCATTATCGCGACGCATCTTTTCAATATCGCCAAGAGTCTTTGCCCCAAGAGCTTTTAAGAAGCGGAAATATGGGACAAGAGAGACTTCTTGAACATCCATGTTATTGATTGTTTGAATGCGTCTAAGTAAGTTACGGAATGGATTGACCTCCACATATTCAGTAAATGTATCGATGTTGAGTTCAACCTCATTGAAGTTGCCAGAAGCGACGATTTGTTTAACACCTTTACGGTATTGGTCGCTATCTTGTTTGATGGAATTGAATTCTTCATCCGCCAACTCTAAGATACCTGCGAGACGAGTTAAACGACGTAAGATCATCTTTGGAATTTCGACATCGGATTTATAACCGATATCATGCGTTACCTGCGCCCAGGCGTCTTGAAGAGTAGTTCTCACTTGAACCTCAAAACGAATCTTATTCAAATTTGGATGGTCATCATTTTTATATAATTTTTCTGGTAAGGAACAGATGTAATGTAATGAGAGGTAACCGAATTGGTCGACATTATAGACTTTACGACGGTCAATGGAATTCTCTCTATCGACGATAAATGTTTTTTCTAATATAGAAGCAATACGGTCGACATCGCTGGAATAATAAGTGACAATTCTCGCACCAAAAATATCAGTGATATCAAAGATATCTTTGTATTTGCCACCTTTGAGTTCGAGCTTTCCACTTAAAGAGGATTCAGTTTTAATTCTTGAAGAACAGGAATTAATAAAGATGCCCGAATTCTTAATCTCGTTGCGGATGATGTTTTCTACAGCCCCTTTAAGAGCCTGTACATCAGGGAGCAAATCACGGTATTGCTCTAATAACATTTCAGCGTGTAAGTCCATATTATTTATTTACCAACTTTCTTTTTAATAGTTAAGATATTTTGTTTTTCTTCGGAATAGCGATAGGAAACAGAATCCATCATCTGTTTCACGATATAGATGCCAAGACCACCAACTTTTCTCTCCTCTAAAGAGAGGTTGATGTTTGGATCTTCTTTTTCTAACGGATTAAATGGGGCTCCATTATCGATGAAATCAATGGTCACTTCATCATTTTCATAAGAGACATCGACTTCAATATTTCCCTTTTTGTCTTTATAGGCATAATTAAATATATTTGAACAAATCTCATCGATGACGATGTCGATTTGACTTAAATCTTTTTGATTGATGTTAAAAGGTTCGAGGAAGTTGTTGACGAATTCAGAAATCTTTTCAACCTCATTTTTATCCGCGGGGAGGACAAATGAGCTTCTCTTGACAGAGTCCTTACATTTTAAACATAGCATAGTGATATCATCAGCTTGGTCAGCTTCTCCTGTAAATCTATGGACCTCATCATTGACAGCACGACATATCTCTTCTGAAGATAATGAAGGATCGAGGGAATTGAGGAAAGATTTTAATCTTTCTTCTCCAAATAGCTCCCCATTTTCATTCATCGCTTCTGTCACTCCATCTGTATAGATGAATAAGACGTCGTCCTTATTTAATTTAAAGGTCGTATTAGTGAAGTCGATATGTGATAAACCACCGAGGACAAATCCTGCAGGAAGTTTCACATATTCATAATCCTGACCATTTCTCTTCATAAGAAGAGGATTATGACCAGCGTTAGAAAGAACCACACTATCAGTCGTAAGATCTAATGAACCAACGATAGAAGTCACAAACATCCCTTTCTCGTTATGGTCATTTAGTTCCTTGTTTGTATATTTTAAAGCTTTGCTTGGGTCTGAATCATTTTTTAATAACGAAGAGATTAATGTATTGGTCTTCATCATTAATAATGCTGCAGGGACGCCTTTACCAGAGACGTCTGCAATGAAGAGTAATAATCTATCTCGCCACTGGAAACAGTTATAGAAGTCGCCACCCACTTCTTTAGCAGGATGAGTAAGGGCATACACATCGAATTTATCAAGTTCTGGGAAGGACTGTGGCAAGGCCGATAATTGAATATCTCTAGCCACATTAAGTTCTGCGGATAAACGACCTTTTTCTTCTCTTGCTGTCACCTCACTGACAAAAAGTCTTTCCGTACGTTTAGTAAGTCTAATTGCGAGGATGAAACAACCTAATAAGCAGACGAATCTGCCCATGTAATAATAGACAAATGCCGAAACCCAACGATTTAAATCTGTTGAATAATAAGAGAAATGATTGAGGAAATATAATCTATCTTCTAAGTTATAGGGATCATGACCTCCGTTTGGAAGAGGATGTTCAGGAACATAGCGATATAAATTCATAAACGTTGTATCCGTGACGCCCATGAGATTTCCATCCCATTCACCAAACAACATGCATAACGGCAAATCAATGGCCATAAATACTGCGGTGATCACAAATGCCATCACTGTTGCACGAACGGAATAATAATGGGCAGCGAGCAAGATGATAGCGGCCCACGCGATTATCGCATGCTTAGGAATGACGAGATTAAGCAAGCCAATAACGAGAGAAAAGTTGAACAAAATAAAGTATTTAAGAATGCTGTGATTAACATTTTTGTTAAATTTAATCACAAAAAATGGGATGACAAGCATTACAGCAGCGATTGGCAGAATAATATTCACTGTCACAATATTGTCCACATTAAAGACCTGAGTGACGATAAAAATCCACATCACGATCACTAATCCAGAGATATAAAGACTGCCTGTGGATAATTGCTTATTCGCATCAATCTCGTTATCAACCCAAGATTTATAATGTTCAGCTTTTACTTTTTTCATTATTCTTCAATAGTCAAAATTGTGGAAAAACCAGTCATTTCAAAAACAGACATGATGACATCGTTTGGATGTTTAATGACCATCTTCCCTTTCTTAGACATAATTTTTTGAGTGTTGAGTAAAATTCTGAGTCCAGCACTGGAAAGGTAAGCAAGATTAGAGAAGTCAAAAATTAAATTTTCAACGCCATCTAATGATTTGTTTAATTCTTGTTCAAGAGCTGGAGCAGAAGTCGTATCAAGCTTTTCTGTTAAGGCAATTGTTAAAGTGTTGCCTTCAAGAGTTTTGTTGATTTCCATAATAACCTCCAAATACAAATATGTTATATATTACTAAAAAATATATAAGAACGCCATATTATTTTATATTACCAAAAAAGACCGGAACGAGCCGGTCAATTTCATATCTTTTTGTATCTTAGTTACGATCTGAACCTTCGTAGAAGATTGCCACTGTACCAGGTCCAACATGGGAGCCAGTGACGAAATCATAATGGTAGATTTCAATCGTGGCGTTAATTTTATCAAGAATCATCTTCTTCACCGCTTCTGCATCTTCTAAACAGTTGCAGTGAGTGAGATAGACGATTTGCTTTTCTGGATTAACGATCTTTCTGACGACGATATCGGCGAGAGATTTAAGGGCCATCTTACGACCGCGAACCTTCTCATATAATTCAATATTTGATTCATAAGAACCTCTGAGCATCGCTTTGATACCGAGGACATCAGCGATACGCGCAACCCATGGCTTAACTCTTCCCGTTTTCGCTAAGAAAGAGATACTACCAACTGTGAATTCACTACGCACTCTCCAGCGATAATTACGGCAATAGTCCACTATTTCTTCAAAAGACTTGCCTTCTTTTGCAAGTTCAGCAGCCTTAATCGCTTGTCTTCCTTCTCCTAATCCAGCTGTGGCAGAATCGATAACTTGAACAACTTCTTTTCCTTGCTCTTCATTGATTTCATTCGCCGCCACACAAGCGGAATTGTATGTTCCAGAAATGCCTTTTGCCATGGTGATACAGATGATTTGATTGCCAGCTTTGACATCTTCTTCAAAAGCCGCGAGGAAATCACCTGGGTTAACTAAGCTAGTATGAACATCGACTTTTGGATCTTCTAGATATGTATAGAAAATCTTAGAGAAATCATCGACGTTGATTGGGTCGCTATAACAGTTGTATTCATGATCGCCGACTTGGAGATGCATATTAACGACTTTAATATAATCTTCAAGCCCTCTATTTTTAATAACTTCCGGAAAGAGGTTGCTTCCAGCATCTGCATATACTTTAATTGCCATTGTTTTGCCTCCTAATATATAACACGGAAAAAACACTTTAATAACGGTTATCCGTTATCTTTATATTGTTACAAAAATACCGATATGTAAAGAAAAAAAGGCTAACGCCTATTTTTATTCAAAAATTTCAAAAGCCTATTACAGCCATCAACGACATTATCAAAACTAGTGGCTAAATTCATTCTTACAAAATATTGGCCGTTCCCTCTAAAATCTTTCCCAGAGGTGAGCCATAAACCTTCTTCTTTTTTAAGTTCATCGCAGAACTGTTCAGAATCAGAAGTATAATCTTTTAAATCAATCCACACCATATAGGTCGCATGACCAGAGACAACATTGATGTTTTCTTTTTTAAAGAAATCAATAACATATTTCTTATTGTTATAAACATATTCATTCATCTCTTTGAGCCATTCATCACCGTCATTAAAGGCAGCGATATTTGCATCGCAGGCAAAATAGTTAACTTCCCCAACATCATCGTGATAAACAGCCGCCTGAAACTCATCTCTTAATGCTTTGTTTTTAATCACCGCGATTGAAGAATGAAGACCAGCGATATTGAAGCATTTGCTACCCGCGAGAAGAACGATGAGGTTATCCAAATATTTAGAATCAGCTTTTAAAGATGGGCAGTAATGGTATCCTGGATCGACTATTTCTGAATGGATTTCATCGGATATGAGTAAAACATTATTCTCATAGCATAATCTCGCTACTTCATTGACTTCTTCTAACGAAAAGATATGACCAGTTGGATTATGAGGATTGCAGAATATCATCGCTCCTACATCGGACATTTTTAATAATTTCTCTAGTCCAGCAAAGTCGATATGATAATCACCATTTTCGTAGATTAATTCATTCTCAATAGCTTCTAAACCATTGTTCTCGATGCAGTGGAAAAAGGTATGGTAGACAGGGCTCTGCACGATGATCTTAGAATGAGGCTTAACAATATGACGAAATATCGAATCAATAGAAGCCACTACACCAGTAGAAAAGACGCATTCATCTTCAGAGAAATTTATCCCATAATGTCTTTTCCAATAATTGACGTATGCAGTGAAATATTCCTTCGGTACAGCAGTATAGCCATAACAAGGTGTATTGAGTCTATTTTTAATCGCATTAGTAATGCCTTCAAAGCATTCAAAATCCATATCCGCGACCCACATTGGAAGAACATCTTCCGTGATCTCATCGTACTTATGGCTTTCTTTATTATATCTATTTATAATTTTATTAAAATTATATTTTCCCATATTATTCCTCGGTTATAATCTTAATCTTGCTCTTATCAATATATTTCTCATCGAGGATGAGCTCACCGATAGATTTAGCTTTGATAACCCCGTTATATGGATTCTTCACAGAGTCGATATTAGAACAGATATCAGCATCCACATTCTCACAGAATTCAAAGCATAAATCCGTATTTAATAACTTGCAATTTACAAGTTTTACGTTCTTCATATAACACATCCCTTGATGGGAATCGATCACACAGTTAATGAAGGTGATATTTTCAGAATTCCAACCAAGATATTCGCCGACGATAATTGAATCATAAACAGTGACATTTTTGCAGTTCCAGAATGAATCTTTACTATCCATTTTTGCGTTTCTAATGACGATATCTTTTCCTCCGTCAAAAGCATAATTTCCAATGAGATTAAAATGATCAATTTCTGCTCCATCAATATTGAGCCCAAAATAGTCGCCAGTCGCGGAGACATTGCTTAATTTTACATTTTTGCAGTTCCACATTGTTTCTAAAGCATTTGGAAGGGTGCAGTTAGTAAGGGTAATGCCTTCAGAACGTCTAAATTGTTTAGGCGCGGAGATATGGCAGTTAGTCATCTTAATGTTTTTTGTATACCAGATACCACTTCTTGCAGTTTCTAGTAAGGTTGTATCTTCACAGACGATATTCTCGCTGTACCACATTGGATATTTCCATTTGAAGATGCTGTGGGTAACCGTGAGGTCAGAGCATTCTTTTAAAGGAGATTCACCATCGTCGAAGGTCGAATCAACTATTTTCGCATTATGAATATCATACAAAGCTCTTTCGCCTGTAAATAATCCTTGTTTATAAATCTTTTGTTCGGCCATTATTCTTCTCCTTTTAATATAAAGTATTTACGGTTAACCACACGGTAATGAGGATCATACATATTCTTATAGATTTCACTATGGGAAACTAGAGGTACACCTTGATCCACATATTTATTGAAATAGAGATCAAATTCATTGAGGCTAAATGATAACTTTCCTTCTTCAATCATACTTCTAAAGACATCGACACTATTTAAAAAGTCACCAATCCCTTTAGTCTTTTCTTTGCTGGAAAGATAGAAGGCATTGAAAAGTAGTTCAGGGTCTAAGCCCATCGCTTTATAACGGGCTAGATTGACACGGATAAAGCCGTTACCAATCTCTTCCACTAAAGGAGTAGATTCATCGGAAATAGTTTCTTGGAATTCTTCAAGCAAAAAGCTTTTAGCCTTTTCTTTATTCTTGATGATATGACCGCAACCAAAACTTCTCTGATATAAGAGTTTGATGACATCATTGATTTCCATTAATGGATATCTTTCGACATTGAATTTGATTAATTCTCTAACTTCGTTCATATTCCTAAAAATATATTAATTCAATGCTCATTATTTTTATAATGATATGCACAAAAAATAATAAATTGATATAAAAATAACGGCAAAATGCCAATATTTTAACCTAAAGCAATATCAAGCACCATCATGAGGACAAAGCCAACAGCTAAGCCGATGGTAGCCAAATTTGAATGGAGACCATCATTAGCTTCTGGGATTAATTCTTCAACGACAACATAAATCATCACACCAGCGGCGAAGGCTAATGTCGCAGGGAGTAAAGATGACACTAATACAGTAAATAAGATTGCTAATAAACTGGCAATTGGTTCCACTATTCCAGAGAGAAAGCCATATAAGAAAGCTTTCCCTTTGCTCATTCCTTCTTCTCTAAATGGACCAGAAACAATGATTCCTTCTGGGAAGTTTTGAATTGCTAAACCAATCGCTAAAGTGAGCATCGCTTGTTCATTTAAGTTACCGTTCATCATACCGGCAATAACAACACCTGCGGCTAATCCTTCTGGTACATTATGAAGAGTGACTGCAAGCATCATCTTAAATGTCTTGGATAATTTATTAGTGTTAACACCTTCTTCTTGTTTGCTGGCTAGGTGCATATGTGGAATGAGATAGTCTAGTAAAAGCATAAAACCCACACCAACTAAAAAGCCCACACCAGGAATGAGCCACATTTTAAAGTCGCCTTTTTCATAAGAGTTAATCGCGGGTTGCATAAGCGACCAAATAGAAGCCGCAATCATCACTCCAGAAGCAAAGCCCATCATAATCTTTCTCACTCTTGGATTGAGGTCTTTCTTTAGAAAGAAAACCATCGCCGAACCTAAAGTAGTTCCGATGAGGGGAATGAACAAAGATAATACTGCCATTGGGGTAAAATTCATACCAGTTCACTATTGTAACATATCTTCTTCCCACTCGCTACGCGTGATGCGATAAAAACAACACTCTTGGCCATCTTTGCTAATAAATGTGCCCATGCGTTTCATCTTGTTTGCTTCTGCGATTTTTATTGAAGGGATATTATCGATTCTCATATAGGAATAGACTTCATCATAGTTGAATTTTTGGAAGAAGAAATCCTTCACCGCTTTCGTCATTTCTTTGCCATATCCTTGTCGTTGATATTTCTTATTGATGTGATAACCGATTTCTGGTCTCCATTTGCCATCTATTGGTTGCATCGACACTCCACAGTCGCCAATCATTTCGCCATTCTTTTTTAAAGTCACAGCCCATAAACCAAAACCATCTTTGCGGTAGCTTCCAATACACCAGATGATCCAACGATAAACGCCTTCTTCGTCATAAGGAGCAGGATAATATTTCATCGTCTCAGGGTCAGATATGATTTTTTCTAAAGCGTTAAAATCACTATTTCTCATCTCTCTTAATATCAATCTTTCAGTGACTAGAACCACTCTACTTTTTTGTAAAGATGATGATTTTTTCACGATCTTTATCGATTCAAATAATAAGGAGACAATGCTCTTTAATTTCTTTCTATCTTCAAGAGGGAATTTTTTAATAACAGAATTATATTTTGCGATATTTGCACCTAAATATTTCAGCAAATCATAGATATTTTGTGCTTTTCCAATAATTGCGGCAACTGCAGCAATACCCAACAATTTATCCTCTTTAGATAACTGGTTTAACCACATGTTAATCGCTGTCGCATAGACACGAGAATTCTTTGATCTTTTGTTTCTTGTGATGAATTCCCCAGTATTATTATCAACCTTCCAAGTAAAGGGATCATGACCACCTAAAAGCATCCCTGTCGAATAAACGATTTTCGTTTCTTTAACATCGTTGAATAATGTGCCAACTAAACTGCGGTCAGTAAGCAATTTATGAACTTTATCTTTGTTTGCTAGATAATTAGGGAATCTAGTTACCCCATTTAAAAATCCAGGCCCATCGTATGAGTAAATTGAAAGTAGTCTATCGTTATATTTTTTGTCAATATTTAATCCGACATAAACAGCGAGGTTACCGCCTTTAGAATGTCCACCTAAGATGAAGTTGCCCGGTAATTTATTCACTACATATTCTGTATAGCGTAATGCCTGCTCTTGCGCGAGTATGCGTTCTTGGAAAGTCATATAAAGATCTTCTTTCCATCCCACGATAGTAATATCAGTCCCACGAAATGATAAATACATCGTTCCATCAGGAAGAATAAAGGTTACCGCATAGAACTGATTAGCGACATCTTCTTTAAATTCTCTTTGAACAAAGCAAACCTTCACATCTTTATAACGTTTGGATTCCATCATCCTTCTAAGCATTAATCCATTTGCTTTGGCATCCGGACTACCATATATAGTCTTTTTATAATCGTAGATAACAATATCTTTTAAGGCGAGAGAATCACGGTCTTGGAGAAGGAGATCAAAGTTGATCATCGATATCTCTGCAAACACTAAACCATCAACATCATTAAAGGGTCTTTTTTTGAAAGACAGGTTTCCAAATTTTTTGACGTAGTTATTAATGTTGATCATATTAGTATTATATTATCACTATAATATAGTAGAAAATGTGAAAACAATTCACAAAATAACAAATAAGGTAGATAATACCATTTGTATTATGGTTGGAACAATAATCATCGCTGTTATCACATTCCTCACAATCGCATTATCTCTTTTCTTATTTCCAAGGATTAAGATTAAGAATATCTCTATCAGCACTTATTGGATTATTGCTCTAGTGGGAGCATTACTTATATTAATATTCCAGCTAGTCCCAATCAGTGAAGTTTATAATCAATTAACCGCTGATACTAAAATCAATCCATTAAAGATCATCATCTTATTCTTTTCGATGACGATGATATCTATCTTTCTAGATGAATTTGGTTTATTCCAATATCTTGCTTCTATTGCTGTTAAAAACGCGAAGGGCAATCAATATGTTTTATTCTTTTCTTTATATGCATTAGTTGCTGGATTAACAGTCTTTACTTCTAACGATGTCGTGATATTAACATTAACGCCCTTCATCTGTTTCTTCTGTAAAAGAGCGCATATCAATCCTCTTCCATATTTAATCGCTGAATTCACCGCCGCTAATACATGGTCACTGATGTTTGTCATTGGTAACCCAACCAATATCTTCTTAGCCACCACTGCTGATATCGATTTCATTTCCTATTTTAAAGTGATGGCGTTACCTACTCTAGCGGCAGGTATAGTAGAAATCATCATGCTCTTTTCTATATTCCATCATCGATTAGGAGAAAAAATTACAGATGTTGATATTGAAAAATATGTTATTCACGATAAGGTCACGCTCATCATCGGGGTTTTACATCTCCTCGTCTGTTTAGTCTTCTTAGTTATCTCAAGCTATATCAACATTGAGATGTGGGTCATCTCCTTAATCTGCGCGGTATCATTATTGATTTACGCTGTCACTCATTCATTGATTACTAAAAAGGACTGGGATTATTCTGCAGGTGCCTTTAAAAAATTACCTTATCCCCTCATCCCATTCTTCTTATCAATGTTTGTGATCGTCGTCGCTATTAACTATCAAGGTATATCAAATAAGATCGCTTCTTTCTTTGGAAGTGAAAACACAATTTGGTTATATGGCTATTCTTCTTTCCTATCTGCAAACATCATCAATAATATCCCAATGAGCATCTTATATTCTAACCTATGTAATAACCTATCTGGACTCGCGTATAAACAGGCAATTTATTCTTCAATCGTCGGTAGCAATATCGGCGCCTTCCTCACTCCAATGGGTGCTCTCGCTGGCATCATGTTCACTAACCTGCTTGACGAGCACGATGTTAAATTAAGCTTCAAACAATTCGTGAAATATGGTTCGGTAATCGCTCTTCCAACCATCACTGCAGCCTTAGGAATGTTATTAGTAACCATTAACTTTTAAAAGAAAAAATCGCTACTTTTGCAGCGATTTTCTATATAAATCCTCTATTTTTTAGAATTGATAAATATCTTTATATTTGTTATTTAGATATTCTAAGAAGGCTTTTGGAGATAATGATTCACCAGTTAATTCTTTTAGCCATTCTTTTGGAGTTAAGACATTCGCATGAATGAAGACATTTTCTTTCATCCATTTATTGATCGAAGCGAAATCACCTTTTTTGACGAGTTCTTTAAATGGCAATTCCTTCTCTAATCTTTTAACATACATCGCGTTATATGAATTTCCTAATGCATAGCTTGGGAAATAGCCAAATCCACTGGTCCAGTGAACATCTTGAAGAATGCCTTCTGCATCGTTAGGAACATCTACACCGAGATAATCTTTATAGAGTTTATTCCACATCGCTGGAGCGTCATCCACACTCAATTTGTCGTTAGAGAGCATCTTCTCCATCTCATAACGGATGATGATGTGTAAGCCATATGTCACTTCATCAGCTTCTGTTCTAATTAAGGATGGCTTAACGATATTAACCGCTTCATACAATTCTCTTTCACTGACATCTTTAAATTCATGAAATGTCTCTTGAAGTTTTGGATAGATGAGGTGGATATATTCTTTACTTCTACCGATGACGTTTTCATAGAAGCGGGAGACGGATTCATGCATGCCGTTAGAGACATGGTCATTGATGAAATGGTCATGGTCACAGTCTCTTTCATTCTGCATAAGTATCGCGTGTCCACCTTCATGGATAATGGAGAAGATATTTGATAAGAACATATCTTCATAATAATGTGTAGTGACACGCGCGTCGTTTCTCGCGATTGGAGTGGTGAATGGATGTTCGGTTGTCGTTAACGCGCCCTTGTTGAGGTCATAGCCATTTAATTTAAGAAGATAATTGGAGAATGCTTCTTGTTTATAAATAGGAACATTACGAGATAAGAAATCATCTCTAATCACATGTTTAGAATGTTTGATCTTATCCATTAGTTCTAATAATCCTTCTTTAAGTTCCGCGAAGAACTTATCTAGATCTTCTTGAAGGACACCTTCTTCACAGTCGTTGAGAAGATTATCATAATAGTTATCTAATTTCTTTTCTCTTAAAGCGACTGCTTCTTTTTGAATCTCAAGCACGTCTTTAAAAGAATCTTTAAAGAGAGAATAGTCTTTCTTCTCTTTTGCTTCTAACCAAGTGTTATACGCTTTAGAATAAATCTCTGACATCTTTAAGTCGAATTCTGGAGTCATGTTGATCGTCTTTTGTAAATCATCATAGAGATATTCAACAAGCTTCTTATCAAGTGGATCTTCAATACTATCTTTTTCTTTATATAGATCGAGGACTAACTTTTTTGATTCATCCGAGTTTCTAATCTTAAAATGTTCGTTCGCAAAGAAATTAAGGACATCTGCTTCTTCTTCTCTCGCGTCTTTTGGGACGATGGTTTCAAAATCGAAACCAATGATGCCTAAAGCATGATCGTACATCCTTAATAATTTTAGTTTTTCTTTTAATTGTTGTAATTTGTCATTCATACATCTTCCTCCTTATAAAAGATATTCATTTTAGTTCCATTTAATAACAAAGGCGATGACCACTAAAGCGGCAACATGGAGCATAATTCCAAGGACATTAACAAAGGTAAAATACCAATGTTCCCCTTTTGTTTTATGCCTGAATAATAACATCGCTGGATAGCCTCCAAAAGCTCCGCCTAGAAAAGAAGATAGGAGCAATACTTTTTCTGGTATTCTCCACTTTCCTTTTTCCGCTTTCTTTTTATCAGCGAGATACATAAAGAAAGTGATGATCGATAAAAGGATAAGATAACCGCCATATATCATTAAAACCAATTGTTTAGTGTTCATAATTATTACTCCTATTGGACTGCTATAATTTTAATAATAATCGCCTCTATTTACAATAAAAGCTACCCTGGAAAAGGAACAAGGTAGCTTTAGGAAAGGAAAAAACCCTTATAGTAGGAAAAATAAGGAGAAGGCGATGATGAACTGGGCGAGATAATAGAAGACGGAATATAGACCGTTATACCATTTTGGTCTCGCTCCCGCTTTAAAATAGCTTCCCGTTAACATCGTATCGCTGCAGACAAAGAAGAATGCCCCTACAAAGAACATGATCGATGTCGTGATGCTAAAGCCATGCGCTACTGCCATGAATAAAGAAGTGGAAAACATCGTTGATAAACAGCCGAGATAAAATAATCCAAATGGCAATAATTTGCCAAATTCAATACCCACTTTTCTGGATATAAGCATATAGACACTAGAAAGGATTAAGGCTAATGATAATGGTAAGAGGATAAACCACCACTGACCTGGAATATAATATTCAATAAATAATCCGACGATATATGAGATATGGCCAAAAGCAAAGGCGAACATCCCAGCTAATATCCATAACTTCTTCGCTTTACCGGTCGTGATATATTTAAAGCCTAATAAAACATCGCCGAGGAAACCAAAGAATAGCCCTAAGGTAGTTAAAACTTTAAAAGGTATATGCCCTTCAACAGTCACTGCTAAATAGATGGCTAAGGCCACAAAGAAAGCAGAGGCGATAGTTTTAAAAATAATCGTTTTCAAAGAATAGTTAGTGACTTTGCTAACGATAAAAACCACAGACATAAGCGCTCCTAACACGAGGAGAACAATTGAGACTATCATATCTTTATATTTATATTATAAGCACACAAACTAAAGATATTAAAAGCATTATTTCACATCGATGTGATAGATATGTGCATCAGCCTCTATGCCGTTAGCCATTAAAGCCTTTTTATAATCGATTAATTGTGATCTATATTCTTTTTCTAAGATAGAGACATCATCTTCTTTATTGGTCTTATAGTCGATGATATGGTAACCCTTATCATCTTTATAGATAAGGTCAATAATACCGTATATCACCGTCTCATCCTTACGATATGAGAAAGGTACTTCGCAGTAAACTTCTTCTGCATTTAATAATGTCTTTAATATATCTTTATCAATGGATGAATTCTTTTGAATAAATCCTCCATGATAAATAACATTTAAAACATTAGATAAGATATCGCGATATTTATCTCCGTTATATTCATTAACGATATTTTCAATTAATAAATCATTATCGCTATACCCATCTTTAGAAGTGATGATGCATTCCATTAATCTATGGACCATTGTACCGATTAAAGTCGCTTCACTACGGTCAACTTCTTCAGATATCGCATCTTCATTATCACGTCTAACTGCGATCTTATAATCTTTGACGATATCGCTTGGAGAATGATATTTAATCGATTCTTTATTACAGTTTATATTGATATCTGGATTAATATAATCAACACTTACTCTACTTTCATCGATATCCACTTTTTCGACAGCTAAAGATATTCTTCTATCTTCCTCTATACGAGAAGATAATCCTTCCCAAGGATCATATTCGTTAGTTGCTACTTTCTCGCTTCTACCGACGATTAAAACTGATTCAGGACGGGTCGCCCCAACATATTCGATGCGGTCTCTTTCCGCTTTATCATAATCGATCCATTTTTGTTTCTCGCTTTCAGAGAAGCGATGTGTTTCAATAATCGTTTTTTCTATCCCATCTTCTCTTCGAGTGAAACAAGCGACATTAAGAGTTCTTGGGTCAAGTGAGTTATCGACATATTTCATCGCTTTATCTTCTTTTTTAATCGGGTTGATGAGCATCACGATAGGAGCCTGTAATCCCTTCACCTTATGTAGATTAGCGATCTTCACCCTATCGACATTTTCTTTAAATCTTAAGACGCGGTTTTCATCCGTGCTGCTAGTCATAAAAGTTTTTAAATAATCTTTAAATTGACCCACACCAGAAAGGTCTCCACTTTCTTCTTTTTCTCTAACCTTTTCAATGAGGAAATAAGTATATTCTAAAAAGTCTGGATCAACCTTCGTTAATAAGGATAACTCTTTATCATTTAGGAGATAGATTAATAAAGAGGAGAAGTTCATCCCTTTAGTAGAAACATATAATCTATTTAATTCCTTAATGACCGATAGATAATCACTATCAGCAACAGTCAAATTAGAGATATCAGAAATATCGAAATTAAAGCCTTGATAAAGCATATTAGTGATATCCCCATCAGATAGTCCAAATAACGGACTAGTGACCACTGACATGAAGAGATATCTGTCTGTTGGACATTTTAAAAGCTCCGCTAATGAGGAGAGGACTAAAAGAGAGGAAGAATTCGCAAAAGGAATGCCGGCTTCCACCACCATTGGAATATGATATTTATTAAATGCTTGGATATATTTATTTACAGCGGTTCCACGAGGAACGATTAAGAAATCTTTATAATTAATACTTCGATAAATAAATAATTTAGATGAAGATTTGTCAGGGTTTTTGCTAATAATCTTATATTTTTTATCATTCACAAGAGTATGGATGAAATTAGCAAGAGACTCCGCTTCATCTTTGCTACTAATCGTGTATTTATATTCCCCATCAAAGAGGATATCATCTTCATTTAATACACCTTCTATTTCACTATTTCTTTCTTCAAGTCTAATCTCGATATCTTGATGAGATAAGGCGTTATCTTTATCCCCGTGATTAAGCAAGGGATCCATCGCTTTATTAAGCCAATCTTTAATCCTCACATTGCTTCGAAAATTCTTCGTTAATAAAAGTAATTCACCTTTCTTTTCAAAGAGAGCTTTAGTCTTTAAATAACTTCTGACATCCGCATCTCTAAAACAATATATTGATTGCTTAGGATCACCGACGATAAATAGGCTTCCTTCTTTCGGTTCAACCTTAGACCAATCCCCACTTATCTTCGTGCCTGTTAGATAGAAGAATAATCTCGTCTGCACTGGATTAGTGTCTTGGTTTTCATCAAGTAAGAAATATGAATGTCTTTCAAAAATATGATCGACAAGTTCACGGTCACTCATCGCGGATTTCCTAAAAGCAAATGAGACATCATATAAGAAGTCATTGAAGTCATATTTATTTTCTTTTTTAAGTTCTTCAGAAATCTCTTTTACTGAATGAGATAAGAGATGGAAAAGCACCGCGTGAAGATAATTATCAATCTTGATTTTAAATGCTTCTAATACTTCTTTAGCGGATTCACTTAAAACATATGATTTCTTATCTTGTTCATAAATCCCATCACTGACTAATTTAGTGTTTTCAATCTCACTAGTTAATTTATCACCAGGTGGCTTTTCAATAAGGGTGATAAATCTTTGAAAAGCGCTGACTTTATCGATGACATTCTTATCTTTATTTTGATGATATTGTTTTTCTATTTCTTTTAAATAAGCGGTTCTCTTCTTATCGATATTTTTTGGATTATCCCCTCCAAAAACAATATCGAGATATAAGAATGATTTAACCATCTTTAAAAAGTCATTCTTCTCTTTAATAAAATAAGATTCGTCTGTATTAATTAACTGTTCATCATAAATGACTTTAACGTCTCTAGTATTAAGTAATAATTTAATCCCTTCTGCGAAAGCGACATAAGGTGGATAAATATTATCTTTAACGATAAGGGCATATTTATTTAAGGGATGGGTAGGAGAAGATAATATCTTTTCATATTCTTTTTTTATCAAAGCTTCTCTTTCTTCCGCGCTTACCACGGCTGCATCAGTCGGAATACCAATTTCATTTGGCATTTCATGCGCGACCATATTAGTGAATGAATCAATTGTTCCTAAGAAACATAAATCGATATCGGAAAGTGCTTTTTGACATAAAGCGATAGACTTTTTAGTCTTTACTCCTAAATCTTTATCGCTATTATCAGGAACATCCACACTTCTAAGAGATAATAATTTTTGGAAGCGCGCGTAGAATTCATCCGCGGCAGCCTTAGTAAATGTAATTGTACAAATCTTATCAACTGGCACACCTTTTTCCACTAAAGCGACCATGCGGTTCACTAAAGAGGTGGTTTTACCACTACCCGCTGAGGCCTCGACAAAAAGATTATGATCGAGATCATGAACGATTCTATATCTTGACTGGCTATCGATATCCTTCATCATTTCTTCCTCAAACATACGCTTTTATAGTAGCAGTCCTTGCAGTGCTTACTATTAGTAGGAAACTCCCCACTATCAAAAGAAGCTTTTATATCATGCATCACATTATCTAAATATGAATAGCAACTATCTAAGATATCAGGATTAGACAAAGAAGATACTCTTCCATCTCGATATCTGATATAACGATATTCAAATCCTGATATATTCATCTTTTTCTTTTTGTTTAATAAATAGGCATATACTGTACACTGTAATAAAGTAGATGGGTCATAGATATCATGTTTGATATTTCTTCCTGTTTTATAGTCGACGATATAAGCTTCTTTATTTTTATTTAACACCACTTTATCAGGATAGCCATGTAGCATGATCCCTGTATCTTCATAAGAAGCATATATTTCTTTTTCTTTAATGCTTCTTTCATTTTCTTCCATATGATAGGCGTTAGCCATCATCTCTAAGAAGGCTTTTTCTTCATTATCTTTAAGAGGGATGTTATCTGTGACATGCATCTTAAAATAATCATCATAACGAGATTTACAAGTCGCAAGGAACTGTTCTAAAGATGTATTCTTCTTATCTAAATTCTCTAATAGACTATGCGCGATATTACCATATTCATTAGGAGGGATAAGTTCAAAGATATCGATATCTTCTTCTTGCTCTATCTTCATCACTTTCGATAAATAGAATAGATAAGGACAATCATTATAATTAACGATATCAGACGCGGATAAGGCTTTATTTTTAATCTCATCAGGTAGATGTATTTCTTTATTAACTTCTTCTTTATCTAGTCCATATTCAATTCTTTGATTAGAGGCTAAAACACGACCGATATGAGAAATTGGTAAAACATCATTGGAGAAATATTCAATGGTTCTATATTTACTCTTATTAACAACAAATTCATCATCAAAATCCTTCACGGTCATCTTAGAACCATTCTCTAATTTATATGTTTCAAAAAGGATAGAAGAAGCATTCTGATTTTTTAAAGTAGCAGAATTATAGTAACTATAAGATAAATGAATGTCACATTTATGTTTAGAGGCTAAAAATAATAGATTATAAAAATTGTTTTTATTATTTTCTATTTCTCTACTTGAAGCATCTAAGACATTAAAAGCTTCATAATCTCTATCTAATAGATAAGGATCTTCTTTTCTCTTCCCTGGATAATTATTTGATGATAATCCAACGATGAATAAATATTTTCTAAGGGCACTAGAAGCGTTATTAATCGAGGTGAAATATAATTTACCAGCTTCTATATTCTTCTTACCAATAGATTGGAGGAAAATAGAATTAACGATGTCTTTAAAAGGAATCTTGTATGTATCAAAATAAGATAATTCTTTTAATATCTTAGCTAAGCCGTTTTCATCACTTGAATCAGTGATTAATGAATATCTTTCGATAAAGGAATATAAACCTTGATTGATGATGTCACGATATTTATATAAATAAGTGAGTTCACTGTTACGAAGAAGAGAATCATCTTTATCAATTCCGTTACGGAGATGTCTTTCTAATACTTCTTCATATTCACTAACTTTCTTATTGTTAGATTCACTATCAAAGAAAGATAATTTTAAATCCCCAATAGAAGTTAATATCGAATCAAAAGATAAACGATGACGATATTCTAAATCCTTATTGATATCATCAAAATTATCCAGTATCTCTAAATCAGTTTTGAACTTAGTAGTATCAAAGCATTCATCGTTAATAATCTTTTTAAAATAATCAGGGTGATAATTGTTATTTAGATAATCAATGATAATAGAAAATAATCGACCCGGATTAGTGTTTATAATGTTTTTACCCACCCCAATAGTGAATGGGAAACCTAATAGATCATGATAATTAGATAATATCATCCCATAATCATTAGTCTCACTAGAAGCGATGAGGACTTCATCAAAAGGAATATTGTGTTGATAAATATAATTAATGATATCTTCAATCTCATTAACCTGAGAGAACGCTTTTGTATATGAGGCGACATTAATTGAAGGATATTCTAATCTAGTCGGAATAACTTTGTGTCCTGCAGCCTTATCTAATAAAGCTTTAATAAGATGATAATTAATTAATCTATCACCTTCATAAATCCTAAATTCAATATTAGGAAATGAGGATATATGTTCATAAGCATATCTAATAATCCCCACTTCATCGATGAGGTTGTTATTATCTAATATTTCTTTCATCAAGATATAAAAAGAGATGATCGCTTCATTCTTTTTAACAAATTTATCTTTTGGAAGATGAGAGATGATTTCATCATATTCATCTCCCACGATATATCTCCTTAAATCATTAATAGAATTGATTAATCCTAATACATCATTAAAAGAAAGATTAACAAAATAAGGGATCTTTTTAACTTCATGATAAATTAACGCGCCTAAATCATCGTTAGAGATAAATCTTTCTTTAATCACTATTCCAGATAGCTGTAAAAGGTATCTTGCTAGTTCAAGAGGAGAATAATATCTGATATTGAAATTAACATCATTAAAATAGGCTGATGATTTAAGAATATCACCAGTCTTATATATTGAAGAGAGGACAATAACAGGCTTATTCATAATGCTTATCCCTATTATACAAAGTATAAGCATATTCTATCTATGAAAATCATAATATTTTAAAAAAGTGGCATATTTTTTATATTTTTATCTTCAAACACTATAAAACTACCGACTTTTTTCTATCTGCTATTGATAAAATGCAAAAAAGTGACTACTATTTTGCTAAATAAGTAAGGAGATTATAAAAAATGGCCAAGATTATCAATGAAGCGTGTCACACATACAGTGAATACCTATTAATTCCTGGATATACAGGGAAAGATTCTCTTCCTAGCAATGTATCTTTAAAAACCCCATTAGTGAAATTTAAAAAAGGTGAAGAACCAACTATCTCGATGAACATCCCATTAACCAGTGCAATTATGCAGTCCGTCTCTGATGATAAAATGGCGATTGCTTTAGCCACTGAAGGTGGTATCTCATTTATCTATGGATCGCAGTCCATTGAATCGGAAGCCGAGATGGTAAAGAAAGTCAAAACTTATAAAGCTGGCTTTGTCGTATCTGATAGCACAGTTAAAGCAAACGCGACTTTAAAAGATATATTAGAAGTCACTAATAGAACAGGCCACTCTACAGTTGCCGTGACTAATGACGGCACCCCTCACGGGATGTTGCTTGGCATTGTCACCAGTCGTGATTATAGAATTGGTAAGATGTCATTAGATACACCAGTTAAAGAATTCATGACCACATATAGACATATCATATACGGTAGAGACGGTATCTCCTTAAGCGAGGCTAATGACATCATCTGGGAGCATAAACTCAATTCTCTTCCAATCATTGATAAAGATCGTAATTTAGTCTCCTTAGTATTTAGAAAAGATTATGAATCACATAAAGAAAACCCTGATGAACTACTCGATAACAATAAAAGATATGTTGTGGGTGCAGGTATCAATACGAGAGATTATAAAGAAAGGGTTCCCGCGCTTATAAATGCCGGCGCGGATGTATTATGTATCGATTCTAGTGATGGCTATTCAGTCTGGCAAGAAGAGACCATCAAATGGATCAAAAATACATATGGAGAAAAAGTTAAAGTCGGCGCGGGCAATGTCGTATCCGCGGAAGGCTTTAGATTCTTAGTCGAATGTGGCGCGGACTTTGTTAAAGTCGGTATCGGAGGTGGCTCAATTTGCATCACTAGAGAAACAAAAGGTATCGGAAGAGGTCAGGCTACTGCTTTAATCGATGTCTGTAAAGAAAGAGATAAATACTATGAAGAAACTGGTATCTATGTCCCAGTCTGTTCTGATGGCGGAATCGTCTATGACTATCACATCACCCTTGCTCTAGCGATGGGTGCAGACTTTGTGATGTTAGGTAGATATTTCGCAAGATTTGATGAATCACCTACTAATAAAGTGATGATCAACGGTACATTCTATAAAGAATATTGGGGTGAAGGCAGTAATAGAGCACGTAACTGGCAGAGATATGATATGGGTGGAGATAAGAAATTATCATTTGAAGAAGGTGTTGATTCCTATATCCCATACGCAGGTAAACTCAAAGATAACGTCGCTTCCACATTAGCGAAAGTCAAATCCACGATGTGTAACTGTGGAGCCTTAACTATCAAAGAGCTACAAGAAAAAGCCACATTAACATTAGTGAGTCCAACTTCCATCGTTGAAGGTGGCGCGCATGATGTGGTCCTCAAAGATAGACATGTGGTGAAATAATACTACAATTAGACTTCTTTCACGATTTTCGCTTGGAAAAACCCATAATATAGTTGAAAGTTCGCTTGGTAAATCCTCCACAGAGAATTAACTGAAAATAAGCTAAATTAGACTTTTCAAGGGAGTTTCGGTATTTTAAAAAACTTTATTTTACGTTTGTGAGGTAAAAACAGTTCAGTTTGTAATAAGCTCATTATAAGCTTTGGATAAATATACACAGCACCTTGGTCACGTGTTAATCTTTCAAGCAACTTATTGGTATAACAAATACGCCTTCTTCAGACTCATATGAAATGCCATGTCCTGTTATCACCATCAATAAATCTGGCTCTCTTATTTTCAAAACATCAGGTTTCTTATTATGCTCAATTATTAATTCTTTAACTTTTAGAAGATTTGTTATTCCTTTTTTAATGTCTTTATTGCCGAGTTTTATCTCTATCAATGCATATCTTCCATCTTCCAAATGCAAAACTGCATCAACTTCTAAATCATAGGTATCATGATAATGAGATAATGATCCTCCTAAAGCCATCGAATATACATTTAAATCACGATATACCAAGGATTCAAAAATATGGCCGAACAAATCAAAATCTTGTAAGAAATATTCTGGTTTTAAACCAAGTGCAGCAATCGCAACAGAAGGATCGATGAACATGTGTTTTTTTGGTGCTCGTAAAGACTTTTCACTTCTTATCTGTGGACACCAAGCATCATAATCTTTTACAACATAAAGTTCTTTCAATTTATCGAGATAAGTATCATAGGTATCTTCAGAAAAACCAAATGTGCCTTTTGAATCGTTGTAGAGAACGCTTTTTTTACAAAGGGTACCAATATTTCTAGCATAAGATTTTATAATAGCAGCAGCCCAGTCTGGATTCCTTTTTATTCCATCAATGGATGAAATGTCTTTGTTAATAATTTGTTTATATGAATCTTTAGCAATTAGTAGTTTTGCATTCTTATCTGTTGGGTAGAGCGATTTAGGCCAACCGCCTCTACAACAAACATATATTAATTCTGGTATGTCTAACTTTGACTCGGACATTTTTGTAATTTGTTTTTTATCAAATAATTCAGAAAGCGAGATATCACCATTACTGTCTCCACTTTCATATAACGACATTGGTGACATTTCCACAGTTGATATTCTCAAGGTACCAGTATGAGGAGTATTAACTTCTTTTGAAGTCGAACCAGTAAGATAATATGAACCACTGTCTTCTGGATTATCGTCACAATTCTTTCTAACGGCTCCCCATATTTTTGGTGCATCTTGCCATTCGTCAAACAAAATAGGTTTTTGATTAAGAAAAAAAGATGATGGACTTGTATCCGCTAATAATAAGTATGAATTTCTTTTTTCTTCATCCTCAAATTCTATTATTGTTTTGCATCTTTCTTTTGCTGTTCTAGTTTTCCCACAACCTTTAGGCCCAACAATTTGAATGGCATTGAAAGCTTCGCTTCTTAAATCTAAATCTTTATCAATGATTCTTTTAATGTAATCCATAGTATTTTTCCTTGGCTATAATATAAATTATGCTATCAAAATAATCAATAATTTTCGGAATTATCTTTGTATTTTGTTCGGAATTATCCAGCATATTTAATCACCCCAATTCAGTGTGTACGACGTGAACCTCAAAGATAGACGCGTAGTAAAATAACTTGGAGAAGGGTTATCCCTTCTTTTTGTTTGAGCAACATGGTATTCATCTTACGTGTCTTCATACGCGTTATATGCTATTCTCAAACCAAGAGGATATAACTATGGAAATAACTAACCCTGGATTAGGATTCTGGCTCGTCAAAAAAGAAGATGCCAAACAAGTATTCATCACCGGCTATCAAGCGGGATACCGTCACTTTGATACTGCCTTAATATATAGAAACGAAAAAGAGATTGGAGAAGCGATAAGAGAATTAAATGTTCCTCGTGAATCTTTCTTCCTCACCTCCAAAATACCCGCGGAGATAAAAAGCTATGAAAAAGCTAAAAAGGCGATTGATGAGTCCCTATCTAATCTCGGTGTTGATTATCTCGACCTCATGCTCATACACGCGCCTAAACCATGGGCGTTAATGATGTTACCCACTCCGAGATATCATAAAGGGAATAGAGAAGTATGGAGGGCACTAATAGATGCGAAAAAAGAAGGCAAGATTAAAAATATTGGTGTCTCTAATTTCAATATCAACGATATTAAAAACATCATGAACAATTCTGATGAAAAGATATTTGCAAATCAGATTCGTATTCATGTTGGCCACGTCCCTAGTAAAGTCATCAACTTCTGTAAAGATAACAATATATTAGTAGAAGCTTATTCCCCATTTGGAAGCGGTAGACTAAGAAAGAATAAAACCATCAAAGAAATCGCGAAGAAATATAATGTTTCAAGCGCCCAGCTATGCATCAGATATGATCAACAGTTAGGCACTATTCCTTTGCCGAGAAGTAAAAGTGAAAATCATATCAAGTCTAACCTTGAACTAAACTTCACTATCAGTGATGAAGATATGAAAACACTAAACAAGATAAGAACATTCTGATAACATCGGAAAAACAACTATAAAAGCATGAGTTAATAAAACTGACCAATATTTTTAAACTAAACTGACCCAGTTTTACTATTAAGATTCAATTAGTTCATAGTGACTTTTTCCGAATTCAATTAGATTTTAGCCAAAAGCAAAAGAAATCAATAATTTTCGGAATTATCTTTGCATTTTGTTCGGAATTATCCAGCATATTTAATCACTACTAGTAATTGATAATATCTCAACAGAAAGTAATTGTTATAATGCATTCAATAGTTGATAATATCTCCCTGTAGAGCTTATCTCTACATGGCTATCAGTATTATCAATATCATAAGTTGTATTATTGTATGTTATATAATCAATAGATACATATTTATCAGAATCAATACCAATACCAGACATATGATATTTATCATAATCATCCTTATAGCATAAATGATGAGTATAACTACCTTTATATAATGACTTAAATGATTCTTTATTGATGAGATCAGATTCCACTACTTCGTACTGTAGATATTCATCAAACATATCTAGAGTTAAACCATTATCGTGGATGATGGTTAATGATTGATCCATATTGATATCTGCGTTTAAATCCACACTCATTCTAAAACATCTGCCACTATCTTCATTCGTAGTGTATGTATATATCACTCTTGTCGTTTCACTTTCAGTATAGATATTGAAGGAATATATATCCTTCACTGTTGAGGATATTGATAATGTTGATTTATGAACATTATTTGTATAATTCTTCAGATTAGTTAATAGATCATCCGCGTATGTATCCACGCTTGAAGAAGGTTCTTCACTTGATGATAATACTTCACTAGTGGTAGTTGGTTCACTACTAGAAGTAGGAGCAGTATTATCTTTACTGTTGAGGAGTACTAATACAGCAATAAGTACCGCTAAAACAATAATGATAAATATGGCAACGATAAAAGGCCACTTAGTCGAATAATTATTACCAGACTTATTCTCACCAATCATATTAATATTAATTATACCATTATTTGAATCATGTTATAAGGTGGGTCATTAATTGGATGGTAGTTATTAGGAGTACAACAGTCAAAAAGGATTGAATATAACAACAATCAATCCATATAATATTCAAGATGTATGAAGTTTGTAATAATATCTGTATCAGCAATCATATTAGCAATCGCTATATCAACAATAATAGTCTTATTAATAAATAAGAGACATAAAATTAAAGGTTGGATAAAAGCAATTATCATTCCTGTATCTTCAATTGTTTTAACAATCTCTTTTGTTCTTGTTTATTTTGCTTTCAACTATCAACCAACTGAAAGAGCAAAGAGCTATTTAAAAAGCGATGAGATAGTTAATCTAGATATCAACCAACATTGGTATTGTTTCGATAATAAAACAAGTGATGACACGGCGATCATATTCTACTCAGGAGCGAAAGTTGATCCAGTCGCCTATTCCCCATTATGTAGTGAGATAGCGCATAATGGTATAGATGTATATCTCATCAAGATGCCTTTATATTTCCCATTACTAAATATCGATGGAGCGAATAATGTCGTAGCATTAAACAAACATAATAACTTATATATGATGGGTCATTCCTTAGGAGGAACGACTGCATCATTATATCTATCTAAAACAGATAACCCATCATATAAAGGAATTATCTTTCTCGCATCATATCCAAACAAGAAACTAAATGATTCACTAAGATGTTTATCAATATATGGAACTAATGACAAAGTATTAAATAAAAATGAATATAAAAATAATATCTCTAACTTCCCCACTAACTATAAAGAAGTAATTATCGAAGGTGGTAACCATTCCAACTTTGGAGATTATGGTTACCAAAGAGGAGATGGAGAAGCATCAATCTCTAACGAAGAACAAGTAAACATCACAAAGAACGCTGTTATAAACTTTATAAATAACAATTAACGTATATAATATTAAAAGAATCCACCCGTGATAGCTAATGACTACCGCCTAGAGGGGATTCTTTTTTAACTTCTTAACCTGTTTATCTTTGGCTTTTTCTTCTTTGGTTTTCTTTTTAAATATAGACATAACCATATTAATATAGTTATACCATAGGTGTTACCCTATCGCGCGATTTTTTATTTGTTAATGCTATATGAAACAACTATCTAGCTTTCTGATGTAACTTTCTGATGCATTTCAATATCTTTTTGTAATTTTTCCCAATCCTGGTCAACAAGAGTGGCACCATATAATTTTCTATCAAGGCATGGTATCTCTGTTACAAAAAAACGTCTATTGCTTTTTAAATTATCAAGCAAACGACTTGGGTTATTTACATGCTTATCGACAGCATATTCGTATAAAATTTTAGAAATCGACTGACTAGCACGTTTAATTATTTTTGATTCTATCTTTTTATCATAAACAGAATAAGCAAAAACAACTACACCTTTAGCGTTTGGATCTAAAAGGTTCAATTTATCAAATAACGGGAAAAAGTAGCTATAGTCAGACTTATCTAGAGAATGACCATATATTATAACGTTTTCAAATTGTGGTTCTTCCCTATATTCCACGTCATAAAAATCCGATTCCATTCTTCTAGCGGTTTTTGTAAAAATAAAACGTTTGTCAGTTGGGGCAAAAATAGTATCTATTCCAAATATTGGCGATGTAACATTTCCATTGATATGACGCATTTTGCTTAAAAGACTATCGACATAAATGTCACCATAATTAAAAGTGTCTATTGATACCAAATTATCTTTGTTGCAAAGCTCTTCAATTGTTTCGACCGCCATTATCAAAAAAGGTTTATTTAGAAACATTTGGCCTGGGTTGCATCTTTCAAACCAAGTTTCATGTTGCTGTTTATATATAAACTCTCCAAAGTTTACTTCAAATTGTTTAAGCTCATCTAGTAAAAACAAATAAAAATCTTTTGGATATAAACCCATTTGTTCCATTTTCCTATTGATGAATTTTACAACAAAACGATCGGCATGATTTTGAGCAAGACTATTTTTAATGATATGTTTCTCAATTATATTCCAATGAATGGAAGATGTTATATAATTAGCTACTTCATCAGCAGAAGAATCTGAAGAAGGCTCATCAACAAAAGAACAGAGCATTAATTTTTCAATATCACACCATAGTCTGTTTGCAGGCGAATAACCCCTTCTAGAATTGAATTCAAAGAAAATGTCCCAAACAGAAACAGAATCAAACAATTGTTTTTCCATTTTAAAATCATCGGTTTCTTCATAATATGAGTAAGCATCATGAATGAGATTATATTTTTTGTAATTAAAATCAAAAAAATCTTTATAAGATGTATGCAAAAAACAATGTAAATCAAAACCGTTGCCGATAACCAACTTAACATTAGATAAAGAATGAATATACTCTTCTTTATTCATTGTTTTTCACCATAATCTAGAATCTCTAAAGCATTCAATTGCTTTTGAAACATCTTTTGCATCTTTGAATTCTAAGTCGTCGCTCATAATTGGATATTCAATCTGTTCAGTAGGAGCGTATAAAGATTGTCTCCAAATATAACCGTTAACCCCTCTAAGCCAGATAGTTAATTCGGGGCTGCCTAAAATTGTCGTTGGAATCATATCTTTGATGTAGTAGATACGCACCAATATTCTTTCACCAGGTTTAATATATCTTTGCTCATGCCATGCCTCATAATTAAGTATTTTATTTTCTACAAGTCGCAAACCAGTGTCCAATTGAAAAAGAGCCATAGTTTTAGGAAGATTGCTCGTAAAACAGATTTCATCTATTTCAGTTAAGCCAGTATTAACTAGGTAATACTCTACACAAACGTAATTGTTTTTATCCAATGCTCTATCATCGTATTTAAACGTTGGCTTTCCATTAATATCTTCAAATCCTAAAATACCTAAAGCAAGAAGATTAAGAGGTTTTTCTTTTCTAAGAACTCGAAACTTATCAGCAACTCCGAATCCAGCATAATTCTTTATTTCTAAGCGAGGCTTTTTCTCGTTTGCTTCAGCACGAATCTTTGCCATTTCTTTTGCATACTCGCGTTTTTCTTTTCTTCTTTCTCTGCGGACTGTGAAAAAGTGGGTGAGAAAAGAGCCAACGATAGTTGATGCTAAAGATATAAGAAGGGTTCCCCACCATTCCATGGACTATCCTCCAAAACTTTCGTCAGCCCACAATTCACATTGTGCCATAACCGTGGCTAACGCATCTTCCATCTCATCTGGTGGATACTTATGTTTTTTAAGTAGGCGTTTAACAAGCATCTTCATACCTGCTCTAGCAGATTGTCTTCTCTGCCAATCAATAGTTTTGTTTTTTCTTAATGCTTCAGTTAGTTCTTTTGTAATGGAAACCAATTCCTCATTACTATAAAAATCAAAAATCGCTTGCGGCTTTGTTAGCGCATCATAAAAAGCCAATTCCTCACTTGATAAACCTAATTCTGCTCCGGATTCCTTTGACCTTTGAATCTCTCTTGCTAAACTTAGCAATTCAACAATAACTTCTTCATTTGTAATTAGACCATTCAAATACTTATTTACAAGTGCTTGTAATATTTCACTAAATCTATACGATTTAACAACATTTGTTTTCTTGTATGTTCTAACTTGGTCTTCAATAAGCCTCTTAATAACTTCAACTGCAAGATTCTTTTCTTTCATCTTAGAAACTTCTTCCAAGAACTTAGGGTCAAATAAATTGAAATCACCACCTACACCTTCAAACAAATTAACTACGCCATTACTTTTGATGCTTTGCTTTAAAAGTTCATTAACTCTTTCGTTTATTTCACTAAGAGATAACCTTTTTCCTCTTCCAGCGTTTGTTAATCTATTGATAAGCACTCTTACAGCTTCAAAGAATGCAGCTTCTAATCTTTCGTCATAAGTTGCTACAGAAGAGCAAAGTTGTAGTGCTTGATGGCACATCAAAGCTTCTTTTAAGAATGTTTCTTTTGTTTCAGCTTTATCAGGAGAAACTAAGAAGTTAACTGCACCAGAGATCGCTCTAGCTCTTTGTAAATCTGAATCCGATTTAAACTCGCAATAATCAAAACCATGCATTAAATCCCTGCAGATCTCTAACTTTTCTTGGAATTTCGGATAAGCAACTTTAGCTACATCTGTATCACCATATTTCTTTTGATCGCGTGATGTATATTCTTTCATCGCAGCTTTTAATGCAGATGCAATACCAACATAATCGACAATTAAACCGCCTTCTTTATCTTGGAAAACACGGTTAACTCTAGCGATCGCTTGCATTAAGTTATGTCCCTTCATTGGCTTATAGACATACATTGTAGCGAGTGATGGAACGTCAAAACCTGTAAGCCACATGTCGACAACGATAGCGATTTTAAGTTCAGAATCATTGTCTTTAAATTTAATAGCAAGTTCATCCCTGTGGGCTTTATTACCAATAATCTCTCTCCACTCTTCAGGATCATCATTGGAAGAAGTCATAACCACCGCTACTTTGTTTTCCCAAGAAGGTCTCATTTCTAATATGAGCTTGTAAATCTTTAAAGCGATAGGGCGAGAATAAGCAACAATCATGGCTTTACCAGTCAATAAGTGTTGTCTATTGTTTTCGTAATGGTCAATGATGTCGTTCACAAGTGAACGGAGAGTATTCTCATTTCCTAAGATAGAATCGAGCTGACCTAGTTTTCTCTTAGATTGTTCGATAACTGTATCATCAGCTTCTTCAGCAAGAGCATCATATTCAGCATCTAATCTTCTTAATGATTCTTCATTTAATTTAAGTTTAATAACTCTAGATTCGTAATAAACTGGACGGGTTGCACCATCTTCCACGGATTGAGTCATGTCATAGACATCAATATAATCACCAAACACTTCTCTTGTGGACCTATCTCGTTGAGATATTGGTGTTCCAGTAAATCCTATATATGTAGCATTAGGTAAAGAATTACGAATCTTACGAGCTGTACCCATAACGGTCTTAGCTACTTCTTCGCCACTTTCATTTTCTTCAATTCTTATCTTTTCAGATAATCCATACTGGCCTCTATGAGCTTCATCTGCTAAAACAACGATATTTCTTCTTTCTGAAAGAGGTTCGTGGCTCTCCTCGAACTTTTGCATGGTTGTAAAGATAATGCCGTTAGCTTGTCTACCTTCTAACCAATCATGTAATCCGATAGTTGGGTTCTTACTACCTCTATTAGCTTCAATGTCTCTATCTGAAAGTCTTCTCTTATCTGCTTGTACAGGAGTTTGTCTTAAAAAGTCCTTACAATGCAAGAATTGAGAGAATAGTTGATCGTCGAGATCGTTTCTATCAGTGATGACCACTATTGTTGGAGAATTAAGTGCTTCTTGTAATAAATGAGCATAGAACACCATTGATAGGGATTTACCACTACCTTGTGTATGCCAGAAAACACCACCCTTACCATCAGTAATCATGGCTTTTTGAGTTGAGGCGATGGCTTTCTTAACTGCGAAATATTGGTGATATCCCGCTAAAATCTTCTTTTTGCTAGTTCCTTCGTTAGAGAAACAAATAAAGTTCTTCAAGATATCTAAGAATCTAACTTGCTCGAACATACCTTCAAAGAAGGTGTCAAATTGAGCAAATTGAGTGTTCTCATAATTTCCATCGATGGTTTTCCATTCCATGTAGCGATCTTCACCACTAGTGATGGTTCCTGCTTTAGATGTGAGATGATCACTCATCACACAAATAGCGTTGTAAATAAACATGGATGGAATTTCCTGCATGTAATTCCTAATTTGCCTATAAGCTTCTGAGACGTCTGTCTCGCTCCTACTAGGTGATTTGAGTTCCACTAGCACTAATGGGAAGCCATTTACAAACAAAATAACATCTGGACGTTTCTCGCTGTTTTCAATGAATGTCCACTGATTAGCAACGACAAAAACATTCTTTTTACGGTCTTTATAATCAATTAGATATGCAATTGAAGAACGATCCTCTCCGCTCTCATTCCACTTAACAGGGACTCCATTTTGAAGATAGTCCATAAAAATCTCGTTCTTTTGAACCAATGAGCCATTTTCAAAATTAGTCAATTTATAGAAAGCATCATTTAATGCATCTTGTGGTAACTTTGGGTTCAATCTTCTAAGGGCTTCTTTTACATCAGACTCCATAAGAGGACTACGAAAATCATGGTCGTATTCAGGACCATAGATATGAGAGTATTCTAGTTTTTCAAATAGCTCTATTATTGAGTTTTCATAGTCTTGTTCGGTAAAAGGCATTTAGTGTCTCCAATTAAAACAAATGAGAAACAATCTTATCTCTTATCAGAGATAATTTATCAGTTTCTTTCCTTAAAATTTCCATTTTTCTGTATATTTTTTCTGCAAAATTATCAAAAGAGTCAATAAGTTCCTTTGGAGGAAGCTTGAATTCACAATTCAAGAGAGCCTCTGCCGGCAAAGCCAAAACAGTTGTGCCTGTTGCGAACCCTGCAACTCTCTCTCGATAAGAAGGGGCATTTAATAATCCTAAGATATAATATTTAGATATTAAGCATTTTCTAACAATACTAATATGGTGGGATGCAATAACTTCTTCATATCCTAAATCAGGCACCAAAATCGCACTACCAAGCACTTCTCTAGCTTGTGTTAAATCCGTATTAGCAACAACAATATCGCCATATTTTACAACATTTTTAGGTTTATATTCTCCGGTATAAAACTTTAATTTCTCAATTCTAAAAGTTGAGTTTGGCAATATGTTTCCCAAGTTAATCATCGGAACACCATCTGTATCAGAAAGATACTTACCTTTGTATGATAAACCTCTTTCTAAAGATAAATAGTCACCGATTCTAGCATTAGGCCATTCGTTGGACACATTTGCTATAAATGTATTCTCAAAAACGAGTTTTAATTGAGATTTTAAGTTCTCAATCATTTTATTATTAACTGAGATTTTGCTGTCAATATTCATTAACGGTGTGGCGATTCTATTTTGAGTTTCTAAATCACAAAGTGGAATAGGGAACCTCTTTAAATCACTCACTTTCAAATTAGGTTGGGTTGATCCAAGCGTGTGTGCTTGAATAAACTGGTCATAGAGAATTGAGTGAGCCATATAGTATACATAATAAGGGTTAACAAGAATTGGATGCCAACGAACGAAATAATGAGCGTATACAGTGTCATCTCTGTCTTCTTTGACGATATATCTTTTGCCAAGATTGTTGCCCGTGAAAGAAAAATATATATCGCCTTTTTTTAACTTTTTATCATAATCGCCTTTAACAATTCTAAGACAATAAGGCAAATTACTATATTTAATATCATTATTACCTTGGATATCTGTAATTCTTAGGCAGTGTAAACCATATCCATTATCATCCTTTTCACCAGTAGGAGTATGAACACCGTTAGTTATATATGTTGAAATGTCATTGATAATGACCCATTTCCAATCATCTGGAATATGCGGCAAAGTTGACATCTCAAAAGAATTAAGAGGAGTAACTTTTTCATCTTTTGGCAAATTCTGCTCTTTTCTTATTTTGTCTATCTCTTTAAGAATTTGAATTGGTGTTAGATTTTCCATATAAACTACTCAACTTTAAAGCCTAAGGAAGATAAATCTTCTCTTATATCCTCATCCAATCTATTAGATTCTCTCATCAAATTTCCCATCTCTAAAACTAAAGAATTCATTGCGTTAATATAATCTTCTTCAGATTCTCCCTTTGACTCAATGCCGACATATCTCCCAGGAGTAAGAATATATTGCTGAGAGGCAATTTCATCGATTGTTTTAACGGCACAGAAACCTTTAATATCATCTAAACAATTGCTTTGATATTTTTCTACCGTATCAACAATTTTTTCTATATCGGAATCACTAAAATCTCTATGTGTTTTATCAACCATATGCCCCATATTAAGAGCGTTAATAAACAAAACTTTTCCTTTATTCTTTTTATTTTTATTAAAGAACCAAAGGGTAACTGGGATTGATACACTGTAAAACAACTGTGTTGGCATAGCGATTATGCATTCGACTAAATCAGCTTCAACTATATTCTTTCTGATATCTCCTTCACCGCCGGTTAATGACGATAAAGCACCATTGGCGAGGACAAGACCTATTTTGCCATTCGGAGCCAAATGATATAGCATATGTTGAATCCAAGCAAAGTTGGCGTTTCCGGCTGGTGGAACACCATATTTCCATCTTGGATCGTTGATTAAATTCTCTTGACCCCATGGATGATAATTGAATGGCGGATTGGCCATAATAAAATCTGCTTTTAAGTTCCTATGTAAGTCGTTACTAAAGGTATCGGCATGATAAGGACCAAAGTCGGCGTCAATACCACGAATGGCCATATTTATCTTAGCCATTTTCCAAGTATCTGAATTAGCTTCTTGACCATATACAGAAATATGTCCTCTTCTACCTCCGTGTGCTTCTAGGAATTTTTCTGATTGAACAAACATACCACCTGACCCACAACAAGGATCATACACTCTACAATCTTCATAAGGCTTTAAAACAGAGACCAATATTTTAACTATGGCGGCAGGAGTATAATATTCTCCACCACTCGTCCCCTCTACCTCAGCGAATTGAGCAATACAATATTCATAAGTTCTTCCTAATAAATCTTTGCTTTCTTCAGTGTCATCCATATGGATTTCGTTTGTAAACAAATCTACCACTTCACCAAGAACCCTTTTATCTAAATCAGGATTTCCGTAGTTTTTTGGGAGAACATTTTTTAGAACGTCATTTTCTCTTTCAATTGCCCTCATCGCCTCATCAATAACGGTACCGATTTCAGGAGTATGAGCAGCTTTGGCGATAACATCCCATCTAGCTTCTTTTGGCACAAAAAAAACGTTGTCTTCTGCATAAGCATCTCTGTCATTTTCAAATCCATCACCGTCATCAACTAGCTGTTTAAATTTTTTATCAAAAACACAAGAAATATATCTTAAAAATATAAGACCAATAATAACTTTTCTATATTCGGCTGCAGGAATATGACCCCAAAGAACACACGCAGCGTTCCATATTTGCTTTTCGAAACCTAAATTAGCATTGCTATTTTCTTTTGCCATCATGCTGTCCTCCACTATGTCAGACAATAATCACTAATGATTATATCGAAATATAGAGTTATTTTCCATAAAGTCATATATTTTTAACCAGTAATAATGTTTTTAACCAGTATTGAGAATATGATTTCTTGATTTTTATCAAAAAATGGCCCATTTTGGAGCAGACCATTGAAGCTATATTTGTAAAAAGTTAGATTATATCTAAAGAAAAAGGACTGACACGTTTGTATCAATCCTATGTTTCTAAGTTGGAGTCCTATACGCGATTCTAACCCATTAAATAATAGATATTTATAAACGTGTTGAACCATTACTACAAAACATTATATTTGGTATTACAAAATGTGTTGAACAATAAAAGTTTTGCGAAGAGACTATATATAAAAATGTGGCTTTTTGTCTTTTTTAAATTATCAACATTACAAACATAATATATTATTCCTTTGATCTCAGATCCATAAGCTGCTAAGCTGCTAATTAGATGAAGGCATCTGATTTTGAACTATATAAGTCATATAAGATTAGCGACTTAGAAGAAGCTTTTGATAATAAATCCTTTCGCTATGGCGGAGGAATGATTTATTGTTCAAGAATAAACACCCTTGTATTAACAAGCAAATATACAAAAGATCGTATATATCAAGATAAGATTGAAAACGGCCTAATCCACTATACAGGTATGGGCCAAACTGGCGACCAACAGCCAACATTCGGTAACAAAAGATTGATAGATGCCAAAAGGGACAATACTACTGTTTATATGTTCCTTGTATATAAAGATGGTGAATATAAATTCTATGGAAGAGTATCTTTAGATAACCCATATTATTTTGATAGTGAGCCTGATAAAGATGGCAATATCAGAAAAGTATTCAAATTCCCTCTTACATTTGTCGATGCGTTCGCGCCTATGTCGGAAAAAGAAACAAGAAACACTTTAGTCGCTGGACAAGTTCCGGTTGTCAGAGTTGTCGGCGCTTGTATATCTAATGGAGAAACATATCTATTATCCAAAAGAAGCGCGACACAAGGAGATGAAGGCAGATGGGAATTCCCCGGCGGTAAAGTAGAACCTGGTGAAATAGATGTTGATGCGATCAAAAGAGAAATAAAAGAAGAACTAGGAATAGATATCAAAGTATTCGACGAACTTGATTCAAATACATTCTTTCAAAGAGACCACGATAGAATCATTGAACTAAAAGTATATAACGCGGCGATAGTAAGCGGAGAACCAACTTCTAAAGAGGGCCAAACATTAGAATGGAAGAATCTCGATGATTTAGAGAACCTTGAATGGATGCCTGCAGATGTCAACATTGTTCAAACATTGATTGATAAGGCTCCAAGAAAAATAGTAGGCACGATTGATTTCACATATAAAGAAGGTAAAAGAAGAACTCCTCGACCATCAGATATCAAAAGAGAATGCCAGGATTATGAAAAAAGCCAAAAGAAAAAAGCAAAATCTGGTGAAGAAGCTGAACTCGCTGTAATGACATATGAGGCTAATAGATTAAAAGATCTTGGTAGAGTAGATTTAGTACCACAGATAAAACAAGTAAGTAAAATATCATCAGATTATGGATATGATATTCTTTCATATGACTATATCGATGGAAGATTAAAAGAAATACATATTGAAGTTAAGTCCGCTACATATGTGGGCAACAATGTAGAATTCTTTATCTCGCAAGCAGAACTAAGAAACTGTATCGACGATGAGAATTATAAAATATACGCATTAATCAGATTTGGTAAAAACTATAAATTACATATAGTAAAAAGAGAGGAGTTCATATCTGATAACAGATATTTATCCCCTATCTCTTATAAGGTATCTATACCAGTAGAAATGTTTTAAATAAAATGGTGGCCACTCCACCATTTTATTAATCAATCTTTGGAGGTTTTAGCGTTAGTCTTTAACCATTGGCCTCCTTCAAAAGATTGTCTTTTAATTCTGGATAAATGTAGTTATATTCTGTGTACTCATAATATGGCGCTCCGATTCTTTCCTTGGCTATTTCGTTATTTTCAATAACTAGATCATTAATCTTTAAAGAGTTAAAAAATGACCATGATACACCCTTGTCTAGTCTATCTTTTATAACGTTAATAATGTTTTGGTTGCCTGAATACTTATCAAGAGCATCTACACGATAGTAAATATTAAATCCCTTAACATACTCTGCTTCTTTAAAAAAGTAGCAAAAATACGTGTTAAGCATTACGCACATCTGGAGAATTGTTCCTATCTCCTCTTTTGTTTTAATATCATATCTAATCGCACTTATTTCTTGGCAAACTCTACCGCCGTTATAAGAAGAAGCTTGTCGATAATTAAAATCAAATTTGTCACCCAATAAACGTTTAATAAATTCAATTATCGGTGCTTTGTCTACATTTTTAGAATCAAATCTCACAATCACTGATCCAACAAACAATTTATCGCTTGCATCATCTTCAAGCTTTCTAAAAGCCTTAATCCCTGCCGCAGAATCCATGAAATTAATTGATGTCTCGTTTTTATGAAGCACCTTTTTGCTGTTCGACTCCTTTTTATCACTTACTCTTTTAATTTCATGGTGGTTTTGAACTTTTACAATTTCAAATTTGATTCCATTAGCAGTAAAGCAAGGAAATTTGTCTGCTTTCTCATCATTGGTTTGAATATGACAGACAATCAAATTTGAGTCATTGGTTTTCCCGCCTTGGCTCACAGGTAAAATGTGGTCAACATTCCAACCGTATTTTGAATTTCTGTCATTATATGCACCTTTATCAATTTCGCGGTTAGCAAAATCGGTAACTCGGGTTTCATCACCAAATTGCTTATTCCATAGGCGCATAGCAGTTTCTTGGTTAAGTAACATACTTTTCTTTCGCATCTTGTTTCACATAGAAAAAGACACTAAAAAACCTCCTTATGATTAGCAATTCAACGAAACATGTGACTAATCATAGGAGTGGCCTACTGCTATAAACCTCTAATGGGCAATCCTCATAATAGCATTACAGAAGATTAATTAGTCAAACTTTCTAGGAAAGCTGTCAGTTCATTGAACTACAAAACTATTATATCGATTACTTGATTTTATGTCACCAGGAATATAATCATTCTCACAATGTGGAATATGAAACTTACCATCGCATAGCCAAACCCAAGGCCAGTAATAAGCCTTAGGATATTATTTGATTGTCGCCATCCTTTTAATTGTGTAAATCCATCAATAACCATTAAAGCAACTAATCCTAATGACACGTACATATTAATTGGAACAAACGTACATAGAATTGGACCAACCAACACAAGGCCAAAAAAGATTCCAGTACACCTAGCACAGAGAGGAAATTGGAATCCGCATAAATGAAAAGATCTATCAGGCAGTTGGTGGCAACGAAAAACTTTGCCAAAAACCGTCATACTACATTTCCAGATTTTATATTGTTTATTAGTCACAGAATATTAAAACTCGTGTCCGCATTTTTTACATTTACGAACCGTCTTAGCAGGGGTTTTATCTTTTGCGCCACAAAGAAGCCCAATAGGGCCACAGAGAAGGTATCCGCAGCAAGCATCGCTTTTATCGAAATTAGAGGAGGCTTGATAAGTAACAAATTCTACATTAGTTGACCCACATTTTGGACATCTAATCACATCATCATTTTCAGTAACTAATGTTGCACCACAGCTTTCACAAGTCTTGTTTGTTGCTAAGTTTTTTGCGCCACATTTATGACAAAAAACAGTTTTAGGCTCAACAACTACAGGCTCTGCGTTTACAACTTCTTTTTCTTCTTTTTCACTCATAAGTTTTACCCCACTACTATTTATACTAATAATATAATAAGACGATTTGATTGAGTAGTTGTTTTGTTAGCTAAAATATGTTCATAAAAATGGCCCCCATCAGGGAGCCACTTCATGTTTGTTGTTAGGATTGCCAAAACATTATATCGCTATAGCGCAACATCGCCATCGCTGCAGTGGATGACTGTCGCTGGCATTTCATCTCCCCATGCATCAGGATCTGGACTATCAACTTGTTCCCATTCCGCTTTTGTTCCAGCATAATTGATAGTTGTTAAAGCGACGCATCCATCAAAGGTATAAGATCCAATTACTTCAATGCTTTTTGGCAATGTGACAGTTGTTAAAGATGAACAATTATAGAAAGCTTCCATTTCGATAGTTTTAACACCTTCAGGAATGGCAATTGTGGTTAAACTAGTACAATCCTCGAACGTATTATATTGAATAGCGTCAACTCCACTACCAAGATTAACAGTTGTTAATCCCCCACAATATTTAAAAGCATTTCTTCCAATTGATTTAACACTGTCGGGGATTGTAATCGAAGTCAATGAGTCAAACCCCCTACACGCATCTTGATTAATGAATTTACAACCATTATCAATGCTAAAAGTTGTCGCTGATTTATCTTTAATACCCATCAAAATCAAACATGGGTTTTCTTCGCTACCTAAATAGAGACCATTATTCACCTCTTTACATATTACTTGCTTATAACTCCCATATATATCAAAAACATAATTCCCAAAATAGGCGAGTTTTGAACCATTTTCGAAAACGAAATTTTGGAGGTTTTCACAGTTAAAAGCATAATAATCTATCGAAATAACACTGCTTGGAATCGTGATAGATTCGAGGTTATCGCAACCATCGAAAGCACCTTCACAAATATATTCGCAGTTGCTACTAATGGTATAAGTATTCTTCGAGGAATCACTAGTCCTTATAAATGCGAAATATGGATTGCCTTCTTTTCCTAAATATAAGCCTTTCTCATATTTGTTAAGCTTTAGGCTACTACACTCATAAAAAGCAAAACTCCCAATATATTCAGTAGAAGCAGGAAGATTGATGGTTTCTAGCGAGGAACAGCCTCGGAAAGCATCCTCATAAATATGAGTTATACCATCTGGTAGGGTGACCGTTTTTAATTTATAACAATCTTCAAATAGGCCCTCTGAAATAGTTTTAACCTGATTAGGGATTTTGATAGAGGTAAGACTCTCACAGCTTTCAAAAGCACAGTAATCAATGGTAGTAGCACTATTTGGAATCTTAATATTCTCTAACGATTTACAAGAATCGAAAGCACGTCTACCAATAGTTACTAATGTATTTGGTAAACTGACATTCTGTAAACCCGTGCAGTCGCGGAAAGAATAAACGCTAAGAGAGGTGATTGTATCAGGGACAAAGACATATTCAACCTTTAAACAATCTTCAAAAGCACCTGTTCTACGACCATTTTCATCATATGTTACATATAATTCTTTAACAGGTAATCCCTCATATAATTCTGGAATCACGACGCGTCCTTCAATATCAGTGTCCTTCGCTTTCACGCTGTAATATGTCTCATCCGTGGATTTGATGAAACTCAGTTTTTCTGGAGTTCCCAATTGGGGAATCCTTTTATGTTCAGCATAATCGCATACAGTGCATGTACGCGTAAGCTCACCATCCTTTTCGCTTTCTGGAGGGGTGGTCTCCTTCCATTCAGAAAAAGTATGAAGTTCTTTATCTTTCTTGACCATATGCTCACACGTGGACTCATGCCAATGCGCTTCTTCGTCATACGCCCATTTATCGCTATAAGTGTGCTGATGAACTGAAGTGCTGCTGCTCTCACTTGAAGAAGAAGAATTCGGTTGGGATGAAGAATTCGGTTGGGATGAAGAATCCGGTTGGGATGAAGATGGAGTAACAGTTCCTCCAGAAGAACACGCTCCTAATGATAAAACTAATGCTGAAAATGCAATTGATAATAATTTAAACATATTGATCATAAAATGCCTCCTCGGTATATATAGCAATTGTACCAAAAAACCTCCTTTATAACAAAAGGAGTGGACATTTCCAACACCAATATAACGACAAAGCATATGTGAACTTACTCGGTAGTTGAATAACCGAGCATCTGGGTTACATATTGGAGGATGATATCTTCCAATATATATCCATCTGGGTAGTTTCTACCCGATATCCCTACTATTCTTTACCACAAAATGGACACTTCATAATCCTTTGTATTTCCACAATCATAATTTAACAAAATGGCCCCTGCGGGAGCCACTTCATGTTTGTTGTTAGGGTTGTATTAGTTTAGTTCAATATCATTCTTGATAATGTTGTTGTTTTCAATTTCATTATCATTCTTATTTGATATTTCATTATCGTTGATATCGTTACCTAATTGATCTGAGAATGATAACCCTCTATGTCTACGTTTATCAAGTTCATCGAATTGTTTTTTCGCGTTATCATAGATATCTTGATCAATCTCTTCGTTAGCCTGTATCTTGGATTGGACTAAAGATAAGCAGAACATACCTCTTTCTTTACCTGCGCCTCTTAGGCCACGCACCATATCTTCAGTGACATTCTTTGGATCAATGCCTGGGAATTTATGACGTAAGTAATTCTCCGCTAATTGGCCCGCATGATTTAAATCTCTTGGGTTATTGATATCATTCTTCCAGGAATCAACATAATCGGATAATGCAGTCCATTCTGGAGAGGTTCTACCTAAGAATCTTTCAAATTTGCTGCCTTGATATTCCGCTTTAAATGTCGCAGGGTTGAGATTTGGATTCATTCTATCAAATAATGATTCAAATCTATTTTGTCTTGCAATTTCAATGTTCGCGAATAAATCTACCTTGCCTTCTCTTGCTCTATTATAGTTATCTCTTTCGTTATGAATTAAATCAGCGAGTCCTTTATTCTTTGAATCATCTCTAAATGTATTCTCTAAAGTGGTAATTGGATCTTTTAAGAAATCTTTGAGGAATTTGCTTTCTGGATCATCACCGAGATTAACCACGCGGTTGAGAATAGTTGATTCCACGCGGTCTCTTGCTTCAGAGATAAATTCACCTAAAGATGGATATCTCCCTTTTCTGCTCTTAGATAATTCAGTAAAGGCGGTGATGGAATTCTTCACTCCATCTGCAAGTGGTCCGGCTTTCCATTCCGCTTGACGAATCTTGGATAAACCGAAAGTCATCACATAATTGTCATTAAATTCGTTAAAGAATTTACGAATATTCGTGCCTTGTGCTTTTAAAATATCCTCATATTCCTTCGTATGATCTTTGATAAAGTTATCACGCATCGAACCGTAATCGAGGAGGAGTTGGTCTCCGTTATTATTGATAACGGATTCAATTGGGTTATAGATAAAGTCTAATACATCTTCGTTTTTATTATTATATGAGTCATAAGAGAAATCTTCTTGCTTACAAGTTTTGATGAACTCCTGATGTGCGGATAATGTTAATGCCACAACTCCTTCTCTAGAGATACCAAAGTGGTCTTGAAGAGATACAGAGCAGATATCATTTAAGGTATCTTTCACATATTTATAATATTCATCTGGATCATATTCAGCGAGTTCTGGAATATATGGTTCCACTTTATCTTGTAGGTCTAAATGTCTCACCGCTACATTGATTTGTTCTTCAGTCAAATCTTCTTCTATATTGTTGATGAAGTCTTCAAAGTTCTCTGGGATGTTGAAGTTTTCCATCTCTCCATTAGGGAAACGTCCTTCTCCTTCAAACCTATCTTTTTGTAGTTGCTCTAAGTATATGCATACATACTGTATTTTCTTTAATGCGATAGATGTTTCAAAGATGTCATCCATGCTCACTGGTTGTTTGTTTCTAATCGCTACATCAATAGTCTTTAGTTTCTCAATATCCTTACGAATCTTTTCATATAATCTTCCCATAAATAATATCCTCCTTTATGGTCACGGATATATTATACACGGATATATGTCACAAAAGTGCCACAAGTAAAAAAATTAGAACCATGCTTTTATTGCAAATGGGAAGAAAAAGTCAGAACACTGAACACAATTTAGTAAGATTATCAGTAAGATTAGTAAGATTTTAGTAAGATTCTTTTATTATTCAGTAAGATTATATCTTGAACTCAAAATCACATTTACTGCATTTATAGTGATATCCCCTATTTAGTATTTTGCTATTACACCTAGGACATGTCCCTTTTTCTAATGCATATTCTTTCTCTGCATAGCTTTCTTTCTTATATTGTTTGAGATAGGAGATATTCTCCACGTGTTCTTTGTTAGAGATATCCGCGGATGCTTTATCAATCAGTTCTTTTATTTTATCTATAGTGTTATTGGTATATTGATGTTCATATGGATATGATTCAATGAATAATAATAAATCATCAATATTGATGACATTCTCATCATCAAAATAAGGCGCGTTATTCTTCACGAATACCACGACAGGGATAATCTGATATCTACCGTTTAATGCTTTATATAACTCTATCGCGTGTGATTTATTCTGTAATAAAGGATTAGGAATCTTTTTCTTATTTCCCCTTATAGAGACATACCAGTTATGATCACTATAAGATATATCTCCATAATAATTCTTTGTTTCAATGACAAATAAACCATGAGGATGGATCAAGATATGATCGATTTGATGGCTCATCTCTGAATGAGAATTGATAATAACAATATTATTTAAAAGGTGATGATATTCTTTGATATTAGAAAGAACATCAATGACTTTTTCTTCACCTTTTTCTCCACGACTTATCTTTGACATATTATTATATTATGATAATAGTAGAATATTTCTCATAATTATTTATCACATATTTTTTCACGGCTGTGGCACTTTTGTGACATTTATGTGTGTATAATGATTATGTATCGGAGGTAATAACTATGAAATATTACGAGATGTATGATATGTATTGCTTTCTTCGCGATGAGCTTCATCCCGAAGACACTCCAGAATGGAGAAACTACAAAGAAAAGATGGAGAAGTTCTTTGAAGAACTAAAGCCATATTTTAAACCTGATAATCTAAATAGATATAAAGCGATATCAGAGGAAGATTATAAACAATTAGAACCATTGTTTGACGAAGTGACAGAAGCGAGCAATGATTTCACTAATTCGTATAAGAATATCATTGAACCAGAAAGCAAGACTCTCCCGCCGATTAAAGATGTCGCGCTTAATTTCAATAACGAATTCCTCGCGAAAGCTTATGTCGAATATAAGAATATCAAGCCAAATCCAAACTTCTCACTTAAAGACCAGATGGAAGACTTTAGATATATCTCTGTGCAAATGAGCAGCAACGATATCAAAAAGTTAGGCGCCGCTCAATCGGATAGAACACAGATGAAGGTGAATATCAACGGGCAAGAAGTCAAAGGCGTATTCACTAATAAGACATTCTTTGACGGTAAAAAAGAATATGAACCATTCTTCCCTCGTATGGCAGAGAAATATCCTAAATATGCCAAATTCTTTAACGGTATCGATAAAGAAAGATTCTATAAAAACGGTATCCAAGATCAAAACCCATTCTGTTTATTCAATAAAGATAAAAACTTTGACATATACTATGGGGAAACTAGAAGAACAGCAGTTGTTAATTACATCAATAGCATGAATCTCACTAAAGAAGAAAAAGCTCTCGCTTCTAATTTCATCTTTGAAGATGACTTCTATGAAGCGATGGTCGACTTCTCTGGTGAATTAGGCAAAATCTCCACCCCTATCGTCATCGGTAAAGACCGCGTCGGTATGAAAGATGGGGAACGCATCGATATGCGTAACTCTGCGATGTCCGGTGTTGCTAACTTAATCGGCTGTCCTAATGTCATCGCTAATAGTAGACCAATTGCCGTCTATGATGAAAACGGTAAGAAATATGATGAAGGAACCTTCATGGAATTCGCGACCGGTAAAGACTATAACAACCTCGACGCTGTTGATGAAATGCGTTTGATGAAATTAAACGACTTTGAAACTACAGAAGCCAAACAATCAATCGCCGATTTACAAGTATTAGACTATATCTGCGGTAACGTTGACCGTCACGTAGGCAATATGTTCTATAACGTCGATCCAAAGACCCATAAATTAAAAGGCGTCGTCGGTATCGATAATGACTCCTCATTCACGAAGAATGAAATCCCTCAAAATAAAGGCTATTTACGCTTACCAGGTGTCAATAACTTAAGAGTCATCAATGAAAAAACAGCGAACACCATCTCTAAATTAACCGAAGGTCAACTCAAAGCCACATTACATGGATTTGGACTTCCTGAAGATGCGATTAAAGCGGCTTGGAAACGCGTCACTAAACTCAAAGAAGCGATTCGTAATGGTAAGCAATACGAGAATCTAAAACACCTTCAAAAGACCAAACAAGTTGAGAAATTCAAAAAACCATATATCACGATTGTGAAAAAAGAGGATTGGAAGAAGATCTCCTTCTCCGATGTCCACGATGGAGCGAGCAACTACTTTAAATCCGTAGCAGGAGTCTCTGAAGGCGTCACAAAAACAGCTGGTATCTCCTTATTCACATCAATAAGAAAAGAATCCGCTTTAGCGGGTATGAGAGCAGCGATGGGCAAATCCCAAACCGAATTCTTATATACTAAAGCGAAGAATGCTTCTCCATGGTTCTTTGCTTCTACTAGATATAAAAACATCATCACTAAGGTGAAAGAATATCATGAAGAAAAGATCAACGGCCTCGACATGAGTGAAGACAACGAAAAGAAATGGCAAAAACTCGGTGAGGTAAAAGACGCGATCAATGTCTATAAACGTGAAAAGATCAGAGATGGCTTCATCGATGAGAACTGGAATATGAAAAAGCCTCTTACTGGTAAGGACTTAGAACGCATGCTTCTCGTCAAAGGATTAGAGACGTACGCGGAACGCATGGAAAAAGAAAAGAAAGTCCTCGAAGATATGAAGCTCAAATATAGCGAAGAAAAGAGGAAGGCGAGAGAAGTCAATAAATTCGTCTTAAAAGATCCAAAAGACAAAGCTAAACTCGTCAAAGAAAAACAAGAAGCATTAGAAAAAGAACAATTAGCGAAACAGCAAGAAGTGATTGTCGCTAACGAAGTATCTAATAATGTCTCTGCTTCTATTCCAAATCTTATTGAAGAGAATAATAATCTCATCAAGAAAGAGGAAGTAGAAATCAACAAACCTCAAAAAGAAGTTGAAGAGAAAGAAAAGAAAGCTGCTATCCAAGATATCGAAAAAGAGATGTAACAAATAAGATGGCCTCAAATATTACTGAGACCATCTTTTCTTTTGTCATCGGAATAATTGTATTATTCATTGACAGTACATTGGTTGTTTGGTTTAATAATGATATCCGCAGAGATTCCGAAGCGTTTGCCTAGGATGGGTTGTGCGGATTTTTCTTATTCGATAATCCATTTCATTATATGGAGGCTTTTTTAGTTTATAGCTATTAATTATAAATTAGGTCACCTTTGATAAACTACTTTTCGGTGCGCAATAGTAATCAATAATATCACCAATCGATCGTCTTCAATCTTTGCAATTATTCGATAATCACCAACACGATATCTCCACTGTCCTTTTCTCTCTGCAGTGAGAGGCTTACCGTGTGCGCGTGGATTTTCACAGCCAACAAGGTTTTTATCAATCCAAGACAAGATTATTCGGCTGGTATAGCCATCCATCTTTTTAAGTGTTTTTAAAACCTCTGGTAAATAGAGAACTTGGTATTTCATAACAATCCTAATTCTTTCATCACTTCTTCATGAGTGTATGTCTTAGGATTCTTCTCGTATTCTTTAAGTGCAATGTCCGCTAAAGCGATGTCGATCTCGTCTTCAATCTTATCAAAATAAGCGCGCTTCATCGCTTCACTCAAAGACATGCCGTGAAGTTTCGCATAAGCATCTGCTAATTTTTTCTCTTCTTCATCCATACGAATTGAAACAATCATGCTCGTCGCCTCCTGTTGTAATACATTGTATGACATAAATAAGTGGTTGTAAATATCTCTTAATAGGCATAGATAAATACAACATCTCCTCCTTTCATAAAGATTTGCCTATATTAGTTTTTTTATTGTGTAAAAGATGAATAAACACAAAAAGCCTCCTACTTATATATGGAATTACTTTGTAATTCCTACACAAAAAAGGCGATTTTGTTACAATATTTTTTTATTAATATATTTTAATTTTTTTAAAATTACTTCTTATTAAGATTTTTTATATTTTTCAAATTCCCTTATTCCAAATCTTATTGAAGAGGATAATAATCTCATCAAGAAAGAGGAAGTTGAAGAGAAAGAAAAGAAAGCTGCTATCCAAGATATCGAAAAAGAGATATAGCAAATAAGATGGCCTCAAATATTAACCACTTGGGGTCATTTTTTTATCATCGTTATAAAGCGTTTGTTTGTTGTGAGGGTAATCTTTAAACCGAGTGACTGAATGGTCTTAACAAGAATGATGAATCTTATTATTTTTTCAATCCTCTGTAAATCTCGAGCGGGTTGCCCTCCTCTTTTTTTCACTTCTTTTTCATAATCTTGCCATGTAATCATAGTTAGTCTCCTTTGTGCTTCGGTAATCTACTCCCACCACTTACAGAAGTGGGGACTTAACTATTAATAAATCATTGAGTTTCATATACCCCATTCACCGTAATAAATAAATCAATTAACAAGATTTTAATCACTTCTTTTTCTTCTCTATGATATTAGGTTCTTGCCATTCCACTTTGGCGATGAATTGTTTTATTTTGTTTTTAGGAAAGCGCATCCCAAGAATACTCTCCTTGTCATCAACACTTCGATAATGGTTTCCCAAATAGTGATTAATATGTTCTTCAGGGTCATAAATAAAGGTCTTCACACCATGGTGATATAATGCCAAATATATACGCATGATTTCAGCTGATTCATACATATCTCTTCCGTTTATCAGCAGATAGTAACCTTTGGAATCCATTTCAACATATAAATCAATTCGTCCATATCTAGAACGCATTTCAAAAGTATGGTCAAAACGGAGTTTGTTTCCTTTATACCATTTATCAAATTCTTCAGGAGAATCTGGTGGTATATTATCCAGATCTTTGTTCCTCCCGTCACTATTCCTGTGAAAGTTTTCTTGCAACGATAAAGAATCATCGTAACATCTTCCAATGGCGGTCGAAGCGATTTTAAATAGTTCGCAATATTTATTCGCAGTCAATTGAGGAAACCTCGTCGCCGCTTCTTTAGATATTTCACCATCTTTAAAATGTTTTGTGAATTCGGCAACATCAACGCCTTTAAAGATAGCGCGGTATCTTGCCTTCTCTTTTGGATATAATTCCCAATATTCTTTATATAATATCTTGCCATTTCTCATTCGGTAGTCCATGTGTTTGGTAACGAAATCTTTATACCCATCTTTGCTCGCCATTTCGATTAGCGCATCAACCCATGAAAATAAAGGTTTTATCAACATTGAATAATCTTCTGGATAATGCCCTTTGTTTCTCCACTCTGATGGTCCATTATATGCATAAATATAACTGTTTCCCGCTATATAAATTTGATAATAAGTCCCATCTTCAAGAACGCTTCGACGAAAGAAAGCAGAAAACCAATACCACTTTCTAGGAAACCATTTATCAAAACGCTCGTAGTATTCTTTTTTGCTTTTTACCTCATATACTTCTTTGAAATCGCTGTAGTCCATATATTGTTCTGCTGTTCCTTTGGGCAATCGAAAATAGAATGAATATTGTTCTTCATCACTATATTCCGACATGCTTTTAAATATTTTTAGTTTATCGAACAACTGATCCAGCATTTCGTAGCAATTCGTGGTAAATATATCTGGGTTTGCTAGCCTACTCGAACCTCCAAATCTCCAGTCGGTCAAATATGGACCAGTACAGTTGTTAAATTCTTTTAATACCATTTTATTTTCATCCATCCTTATTTAGATTATGTGGTATGCAATATATTGGTCGATTAGATAATTCCAATCCCAAATGAGTTGAAAATGGTGTATTTCTCCTTTTTCATCTTTAATCCATGCGTCTTCCCACTCGTTATCAATAATTAATCTCAGTCCTCTATATTCCAACACTTTGGCGTCATCATTGAACGTGTGATAATGTTCGCTGGTCTCATTATGTAAAATTTCAACAACATATCCAAAGTCCTCTCTTGCCTGTTTTATTTCTTGTTTTGTTGCGGGTTTAAGTAGATCAAGATAATCAATATATTTTTTTGGATAATCTGAATATCGCATAAAAAAGAAAGAAATAGCTAAATCCTGTCCATCTTCCTTTGCTTGATGAATATATTTGTTACAAAGGGCTTCGTATTCTTCAAAAGGAACTGTCGCTTTAGGATCTTTATCGAAATAGTCTCTATATAGTTCTTTTTCAAATTGTATTAATTTATCGCCGATGTAACATAGGCTATCATTTCTATTTTTAAGAGAACTCAAAGAATTATCACCCATCATTCTGAAAATCCAACGAGAAAAACCGTCGTACAAAAAGTTCCATTCTTTTTCATCAAACTTTATTTCTTTATGTTTTTCCGATTTTGTTATTGCGCGATCAACTGCAAGGTGGTGGATAGAAGGAATATCTTTACATAAACCAGCGGCAACAATTTTGTTTAAATTGAGCGGGGTGTAGTCGATATGTTCCGCGCAGACATTTAAATGCATTCCATCATCAATGCTCACCTTGTTTGAATGATCATGTCCATGAATGTTGAACATAAACTGTAAACTAACAGGTTCATGAGAAAGCAATAATTTATCATTTAAAGCAACAACACCCACATAAACCTCATCAAACATATATGGGTTTTCTTCGCTCTTCTCATAATATGTTTTGCCACGATCGTGATTACCCGCGACCAATACTTTGTATCCCCTAATCTTTTTTATATATGAAGGATCGCCTATATCACCAAGAAAGATAATTATATCTTTTTTGCCAACCTTTGAATTGATTCTTTTCACCTGTTCATCATCACCGATGTAATGTGACCGAGCGCGTTTCATCTGAACATCACCAAAGTGCGGATCTGAATAAATCCAAATGTCTTGGTATTGTTTGTAATGATTAAAACATGGATATAAACTAAGCATCTTCTCCATCCCCTGTTCTCATAGATATATCGAATTGATCGCCGAGTTCTTTTATGACGGAAGCAAGATGTTTACATAGGTTTTTAAGCCACTCAATGCTTCTATCCTCTAACACTGCGTCTTGTTCGAATTCGCTTAAATCGGAGAAACATATGTTCTCTTTTCCAATCCTAAAAAACGTTCCATCTAAATTTCTTCTCATAACTTCCTCATCTTTCTGATACATTTGTCCAAATCAATTGGACGATAATCAATTCTTTCCACGGATACACACATACAGTTTTTATAATCATCCATCAATGAATGGTGCGCATGGACATGCCCAAAGAAATATAAATAGTTTTTGGCAATTAAAAACTTTTCTTCAAAAGGCTCGTGCATCAATATCACTCCTGGCTCCACCATCATCGGTTTTCTAGTCGCAACTTCAAATCCGCATTCGATATAGTCTTTGGGTTTTCTAGTATCATGGTTGCCCATTATCAATACTTTCCTACCATTCAATTTAGATAGCAAATTAGCAATAATCGCTTTGTTACGGGAAAGGGTAAAATCACCAAGCACATAGACCAAATCTTCGTTGCAAACAGTAGAGTTCCATAGTTCAATTAGCTTGTTGTCCATCTCTCTTACATCACGAAAGGGACGGCCCTCATAACCGATAATATTTTGATGGCCAAAATGCGTATCTGCGATAATAAAACGTCTCATCTTTTAGCTCCAGCAAATAAAAACAATCCCAACCCTAAAGGAATTATTCCAAGCATTCCAAAAAGACTTGTATCGTTTATGGTTCTCCATTCAATATGTTGCCCATCATAACTGAACTGAGCAATCATTTGTCCAACAAAACACCAAGCCAGCAAAGCTATACCGACAATAATAAGAAAAATGCTTATAATCATTCTGTTGTGCTTAAAGATGTTCATGTTTTTCCCACTTTTTTCCTTTGAAATCGTTCAAAGATGGATTATTATTAAATTAGTTAGAAGAGGTGCGTTCTCTTACTACTAGCAGAACCTAACCAAGTAGAGCTAGCAGTAGCGAAACTACTAGGAGCAATGCAATAATTGCTCTTTTCTTTTGCATTTCCTCATCACCTCCCAACGAGAGTGGAGGCCATAAGAGAAACGCACCTCACCAGATAACCTGGCACTTATATTCTCACATTATATTCAGCGTTATTTCAACAATTATTTGTATTTTCTATTATGTTTGTATATTTTAATAGTAGGAGGATTTATTACATGAACTATAAAAAATACCAACATATTGAAAAACTTGGCACATCAGACGTTGAAGGAATACTAGAAGGAGAAGTGCATCTCACCTACAAGATAGATGGATCAAATGGTTGCATATATCTAGACAACGGGGTATTGAAATATGGATCAAGAAATAGAGAATTATCTATAGAGAACGATAATAATAAATTTGTCGCCACCCTTTCTACAGACGAACATTTTACTAATTCCATCAAAACTTACCTAATAAAACATCCAAATCACATTATCTACGGAGAATGGCTAATTCCTGTCAATATAAAAAGATATAAAAAGGATGCCTGGAATAAATTCTACATTTTCGATGTTTTTGATGTAGAAACCCTTTCTTATTTACGGATGGATTCTTATATCGAAGAATTAAAGGAATTAAATCTAGAATACATTCCCGAAATTGCTGTACTAAGCAACCCATCAGAAGATGATATCAAAGCTCTTTTGCCTAAAACTGGCAATTATCTTTTAGAGAGTGGTGTCGGAGAAGGCATAGTTATTAAAAACTATGAATACCGAAATAAATACGGAAGACAGACATGGGCCAAATTATTAACAGAGGATTTTGCAACCAACAAAAGACAACGCAGACATGAAAACCATGTCAACAGAGAGAATTCTCCTGTTGAATATGAAATCATCAGCCAATGTTTAACACCGGAACATATCCTAAAAGAAAAGAATAAACTAATCGAAAAATATGGTGAATGGCATAATAAGATGGTTTTCGAACTATTAAATAGATCCTTCTTAGAATTCTACAAAGATAACTGGGAAATCATATTAAAGAAATGGCATAACCCAGTCATCAATTTCAAGATTTTAAAAAACCTCTCTGATAACAAAGTCAAAGAGGTGTTAGGAATAATTTAATAGTTTATTTCTTTTCTAATTCGTTGAGCTTATTAGAGATTTCTTCAACCTTTTTAACGAGATAATCGAAGTCATAGAGTTCGTCATCAAGTTCTTGGGCGTTTTCTTGAACCTTCATCGCTGGAAAGTTGCCCACTAAAGCATCGATGCTCACTCCATATATCTCACTCATCTTTTTTAAAGCGGTTATGTTAGGTTCGCTACGATTGGTTTCATAGTTGCCTAATTGATAATTGTTAACACCAATTAATTCTGCCGCTTCTTTTTGATTGTATCCGGCTTTAACACGAAATCTTTTAAACCTTTTACCCAAATCCATACAAATATAATAATGCAAAGTCGGTATTAACTACAAAGATTTTTAGTCAAGCCAATCTTTAATTGCTATAGAGCGAGCCACGATATGAGAGTGCATGTTATTCTCTATTCCAAATGGTGTTATAAATGTTATTTGAATTCCTTTTCTTGTTTTTACAATACTTTTAAAAACTTCCACTTTCTTTAGTAAGTTTTCTTCATAATCTTTATTAATTGTGTAAAGGCCAAAACAATATTTCATTTCACACAAATTAATCACATCGTCTTTGCGGTCAATTATTAAATCTATTTGAGCTCCCTTGTTGTCACGATGGTCTTTAAAACCATATTCGTTTGTCGATAAGCCTGTAATACCAAGCGTTTCTTTAATTTGAGGAATGTGATTAAGACAGAATATTTCAAACGATTGCCCAGACCAAGAATGATATTTTGCGCTTTCTATGAAATTCTCCCAAGATGAAATATTGCCACCCAAAACATTAAAAGAAAAAAGAATAAAAGGATCGATTAATTGATAGATAGCGTTTTTCTTGTTGTGCTTATAATCGATAAAACTTCTAATAAAACCGCACTGCTCTAATTCAATTAGAGCTGACGTCACGTGTCGAGAAGACTCTAACTTCGTATATTCGCATATTTCTTGACGCGTTAACCCAGACTTCTTTGTGTATAAAGTATCAAGGATAAGGCCATGAATGTTATGTTTCCCAAACAACGAAGACAGAAGAACATCTTTTTCGTATTTTAATTCACTATTTTTACTAAAAAATAGCCATTCAACGTTTTGAGCAAGAGAGAGAAGAGGATTAAATAAATCGATATAATAGGGAATGCCACCAAAAATCATATATGTTTCAATTGTTTCTCTTATAGAGAAATGAACACCTTTATCTATTAACATTTTTTGTACTTCTCTAACTTCAAAAGGTTTGATTAACAATTGTTTTGTTACACGATTATAAAACCCACCCGTATCAGTAAGCAAATTATTTATAATCCAAGAAGTTGCGGACCCACACACAATAAGAATCAAATCTTCTTTTGTTGACCCCCAAGTGTTCCAAAAGAAGTCAAAAGCGGCTTTAAAATCACTTCTTGGAGAATCCATCCAAGGGGCTTCATCAATAAAAACAATCCTTTTTCCGTTATATAAACGATAAACATCAGGCTGTTCTAAAACTTCTATTAATGCTGTAAAAGCATCAAGCCAACTATTTAATTGTCCTTTTTTCTGATATCCATATTTTATTAAACAGTTCTTAAAGAAAGAGAGTTGCCTTCGGTTATTTAGTTTAGGAACCCCTGTTGCATAAAAAGAAAATCTTTCATTAAAAAACTGTTTGATTAAAAAAGTTTTGCCAACACGTCTTCGTCCATAGACACAAACAAACTCAGGCTTTTTTGATTCTACAATATACTTGAGCCGATCGATCTCTTGTTCTCTACCAATAATTTTCATTTCATTATCTTTCATAGTCAATGTAGCATGTTTTGGGCCTTTTGGAAACAAATTTTGCAGATAAACTTACATTTTTACTTAATAACATATAGGTTTTGGGCCTTTTGGAAACAAAATTTGCATTTCAAATATTCAAAACGAGCACGTTCACAACCTTGGTTAAAGCAGTACAAGCATCAATACCAATCAATCCTGGCCATTCATCAGAAATAAAGATTGGGTTTGATAAACGCATATCAAGCTGTTTTTCTGGTTTCTTTTTATATAGCAGTTCATTAAAGAAGTCAGAAGTATGCCAATGGCCACAGACCAATATTTTGCCCTTCCTTTCTTCCTCTTTAAAATACCCGTTATAATATAGTTTCCATGGACATCCCCATGTCGCGTCATTCCATTCTCTAGAGGATGCGGTTTCCCTCCAGTCAGGAAAATATTCCATCATACGATTGTTGATATAATATCCTGGCAAAAAGTCCAAACTTCGTAAAGGTATGAAGCTATGGACAAAAATGTATTTATCAAACTCGTAATAATGTTTCCACTTATCGCTTTTAATCCAAGACGTAATCTCACTATCGTTGACCGCTTTCACAATCTCCTCCCATGTTTTTATGATTAAGTCATATGGCTCGGTGTTTCCTAATTTAAACCAATAGCTATAAGACAGCTCTTCAACGGTTTTTCCTGCAATCTGACAAAAGGTGTCCAATGTCCCATTGGTAATATCAAAATTATCAGGGAATCTCTTATTCAATAACTCTTCATAAAGATATTCATGATTGCCTTTAATTAATATGATTCTTTCTTCAGGAATTGATTTAACAAAACGATAGACTTCTAACGCTTCCTTTCCACGGTCAAAAAGGTCACCTAAAACAATCAAAATATGGTTTTCGTTATTTATATCAAAGCCTGCTTTTTTAAGCCCGATTTGCCACTCTTTGAAAAACCCGTGAATATCCGAGCTTACAAAATATGTTTTCATACACTTTTCTTCTCTTTTACCAAATTGTTTACACGACTGTCGGCATCAATAACATTATTCACTAGTGTAGCGAATTTGCTTTCGTCGATGTTTTTGATATTTTGATACGCTTTGATTAGTTTCATTGACCAATCTACAAAAGGTTTTAAGTTGATTGATCTAAAAAATGTTCCAACAAAAACAACTACACCAAGCGAATATAATTCTTTTTCTGAATCGTAGTCCTTATCCTTATTAACAACACCTCTATCAAATAGTTTTTCTATGTATGCTTCAATATCATCGTCATCCTCTGCAAAAAGACACGACATATCTTCTAGAGAAAGCCAAATAGTTTGGTTAAAAGGAGATATAAAAACATCAACAGGCATTCCGTTAATCGTGTGTTGAATATAATTGTAGTCCATCTATTTAAATCTCCTTTTCATAATTTTTATTGTTTTCCTAATAATTACAATTTCATAGAAAAAAATGCCTGTCAAATTTAGGGGTAAATTAAACATTATTAATATATTATTAATTATTTATCTAAGTGCTGTTCCTAATATATATTAATAATGTTTAAATTTCTTCTGAGCAACTTTGTCCATTTTAGGCATAGAAAAAGAAACATGCTCATAATTGTTGGGTATATATAAATAGTTATTGTTGATATTTATCAAATTCCTTATTATATGCATCTAAATGGCTCTGCTTTTCTGGCCATATGCACATATAGGCTTGTTTGAGATGAATTGGCTGATATTCACACACTACCTTAGCCACTACTTGGGCGGCCTCTTCTACTGGATAGCCATATACACCTGTAGAGATAGAAGAGAAGGCAATAGTTTCAAGTCCAAGTTCATCCGCTATTCTTAAACAGTTTTTATAACAACTCGCGAGTGTTTTAGCGGGAGTAGGATCAAGATCATATATCGGTCCAACCGTGTGGATAACATATTTATTCTTCAGTCGATATGCTTTCGTATATTTCGCGCCTCCAACTGGACAGCCGTGTAATTTCTTACATTCTTCTAATAATTCTGGTCCTGCCGCGCGATGTATCGCTCCATCAACACCACCTCCACCAAGTAAAGAGGTGCTAGCAGCATTAACAATCGCGTCAGCCTGTTCACCAATCTTAGTAATATCCATGATAATAGCTTTTATGTTCATATATTTATTTTACCCCTATTCTTTCGATATAGAAATGAGACCGAGCATGATAAAAATGTTTGTTGCACCTTTTTCAACTTTAAATCATTTTTATTTAGACAAAAAAAGAAGGTCACTAAGAAAGCAATAAACTTTATAATCATTACCATATATAATATGAGTATACAAAGAGGTAAACATATTATGGAATTCAAATGCACAAACTGTGGAACTGTTTTAGATGGGCAACCAGAAAGATGCCCAAAATGCGGTAAAAGGATGATCTATCCTGGTCAAGAATTACCGGTCAAAAAAGAAGAAGTTAAAGAAGAAGCTCCTGTAGAAAAAGAGAGAACTGATTCATTAGAAATTGAAAGATCATATTTCGATGGAGGATTACTTCAAAAGATTGGTTGGACCCTATTAGGGGCGTTAATCACTCTTATCACTATCGGTATCTGCTTCCCATGGGCGGTATGCATGATTTATAACTGGGAAACTAAACATACAGTTATTGAAGGAAGAAGACTTGGCTTCAACGGCCACGCCGTTCAACTCGTTGGCAATTGGTTATTATGGATCTTACTTACAATCATCACTGTGGGTATCTTCGCTTTATGGATCCCAATCAAAATTAAAAAGTGGGTCACTAAACACACTTATTTCCAAAATTAATTAAGGGTTTCAATAAAACCCTTTTTTATTGCTCAGAACTCTCTTGGTTTTGTAGCATCTTATTCGCATATTCCATCTTTTCCATCTTTTTAGAAACATTTGGTTCTGCGACCGCTTTTAGATATAAAGAGAATAATTCATCTCTCACTTTATCAATATTAGATTCATCAAGATCGATATTCGTATATTTATCAACGACTTCATTCCCACATATAGAGGCAACATCCGCGACGGGGGAAAATAAAAACTGTTTAAGATTATCTTTCTTTCCTTCAAAGGTTTTATTAATATCCACGACCTCTTCTTCGTTATTTTGTAATTTATAAGCTTCTAAGACGATATCATCCATCTGCTTTTGAATATTGTTATTATAATTTCTAATCGCTTTTTTGCGATATATCTTATAAGCGATATAAAGTAATCCAGGAACGATAAAAAAGAGAAGGAAGGTGAAGAAATTAGCGAGTGAGAATCTCTCCTCTCTCACCTTTTGATTTTTCAGTTCAAAATATTTTTCATCTAACTGTTTGATGCGACGATAATTCGGCATCTTTTTATTTCTTTCAAGAATCGAATATTCCGACATCCCGACCGTGACAACTTCCGTTTCAACCCAACCAAAAGGTTCCACATCATCATAGGTGATGGGATTATAAGGATCTTGGTAGGTGAGATTAATCTCACGGGTTTCGTAATTGTCTCTATTTTTCATTATGCTTGGTAGGTATAAGCCGCATTAAGGGTATAATCAGTCCCATTATCATCACTGATATTATAAGCGGTCATATACCCATATTTATCAAAGGTCATCTTCGCGCCCTTCATAGTAACTGATAATGGGTTAAGGGTATATAAGTATTTATTGTCACCCCCACAAGCGCTGGCTTTACTAATGAGCATCAACGTGACATATATGCTGATGGAATTAAACACATCTTGGTTTTCACATTCATATTTCGCCGTGAAAATATCGCGGACGAATTTGTCATCGATGAGATTATAATCTTCATGGAGAGTAAAGGTATAAGTATTATCTTTATAAAAGATCTTTCCTGCTCCATCGACAGTCTTTTTAGTAAGGGTAACTTTCTCTGCTTCGACATCCGCGCTTTTCGCGGCGACGAGATAATGGTTATAATCAGCGATTTGCGTGCTGGTACCGCAGGAAGATAATAATATCATTGGGATAATAGATAATAAGAATAATTGTTTTTTCATCGTAGATGCCTCAAATAATATAATAACATCTCAACCAGTAACAACGCGATAAAAAAACTCCAGTTCATAACGAACCGGAGTTAATTAGATTACTAGTTAGATATTAGAAGAATCTACCGACGATATCTTTAGATGCCGCACATGTATCTTCCATATCACCGAAGGAGATGATTTCACCAGCATAGAAAGTATTCTTGTTACCTTGTAATGCTTCAAGTTTATCATACCAACCTTCTTGGAAATCTTTGCAGGAGACGTGTGGGCAGTAATAGACTTCTTGAGCGAAGTGTTTCTGTTTCACTGGGAAGCCCACTCTCTTCATATCTTCATCCATGGTCTTTTGGACGACATCATAATCGACATCTGGGCTACCAGTGTGATTGGCTAAAGCGTAGACAGTAGCTGGGCAGTCCGCACCGAGGTGTTGCCATCTGTTATAATAGACCATCGCGTGGCCGAGTCTTTCTGGAACCATGTTCTCCACCATATAGCCAGAGATGACTGGGGATTTGCCTGGTTCGAATTCGGCGACATAGTCGATATATCTTTCGTGGACGATCTTGGAGAATAATTCTTTTTCTTCACTAGTCGCATCAGCGTAGTCTTTGAATAAGTCTAATGGTGTAGTGACTAATAATTTATCGAATTCTTCAACTTTAGTCTTGCCGTCTTTATCTTTGACTGTGACTTTGATCTTCTTGCCTTCTGGTCTTTCCACCTTCACCACTTCGTGTTGTAATAAAGCTGGATTCTTGAGTTTCGCATTGGCTCTCACATAGATTTCTTGAGTTCCTTCTGGCCAAGTCCATAAGCCCATATTGACGAATTCTAAGGCTGTAGTAACGTCGAGATATTTCATGACCAAGGAAGCTGGGATTTCATCGAAATAACCATAGCCAAAGGAAGTGAATGGGGCGAGCCAGATTCTTTGCACTTCTTCCACTCCATTGATTCTGCAGAATTCAGAGAATGGCAACATTAAATCTTTAAGATTTGGGTTAACACCTTTGATGTAGTTAGGGAAGGAGTTTTCTTTAGTTGCTCCACAGTGACCTTCAACGCCTTTAGAAATACCGTAATATTCACCTTTTGCAATGCCTAAGTGACCATAGCAGTCATAGCCAACATATTTGGTCTGCATTAAGTGGTTTAATTTCTTCATTTGTTTCTTAAGTTTCACTAAACCTAAGAGTTTGCCGACTGAGAAGTTCACTTTTGGTTCAAATGGGTGTTCGACAACGCCATCTAATGAACGGAATTCTCTTCTCATATTTGGTTCACCTGGTTTCCAGTTTGGGCCACAGTGGTAATAACCACCGAATTCTTCCACTTCGTGAACCGCGTGATAAGTGATAGCACCCATGATCGCGCCTGTTTCGAATGTCTTTTCTTCTTCGACGCCATTGTGTTTCACTTTTAATTTTGGTGACCAACATTTACCACCAATCTTGTTTTGTTTTTCGTAGATTACGTAGTCGGTGTATCCTTTTTTCTCGAGGTACATCGCAGCGGAAATACCTGCTGGACCACCACCAATAATACATACTCTATCCTTGTTGTTTGGCATGTTTTTACTCCTTATGTATGCTATATTTGCAATAATATTGTAAAACTTTTGTTTTAAATAAGAAATAGATAAAAAAGAAAAAGGAGAACAATCTCCTTACTTCATATAATCAGCAACAATATTATCGAGGAATGTCTCTAATAGACGATTCATCTCACTATAGTCGTAATTTAATAGATCTTCATTTTTATGAACATATGGTCCAGATTCTACAGCTGTATCATCATGCGCATGCAACATGTTGACGATGCAGTCATGATTGAGTTCCATATGAGTTTGGAAGCCATATAAGTATTTATCGTATTTAACAATTTGATGTGGGCATCCATCGCTATAAGCGAGAAGTTCACTGTTATGCGTGAGGCCTGGCATATCGTTATGCCATTCACCCATATCGAAGTTATTAGGGAACTCTTTTAAGAATGGATCTTTTCTACCTTCTTCAGTTAAGCTACCGCGAACTGTTCCCACTTCTGGATAAGGACTATGATGGAACTTTGCTCCCATCGCTTCTCCAAGAAGCTGAGCCCCTAAACAAGAACCAACGACGATCCTGCCGCGAGAAACATATAATTGAATGAATTTCTTCTCCGCGTCCACATCATAGAAGTTATATTCATCTAATGTGCTCGCTGGATTCATTGGTCCACCTAAGACGATAAGCATATCCGCATCAACTGTATCAGGGAGTTTTTCATAATTCCACACTCTCACAAAGGAATATTGGTAATTATTTCTTTTCACCCAGTCGAGGTAGGCTCCTGGTTCAACCCATGAGACATGTTGAAGGAAGAGTATTTTAAAATCTTTGTTATCCATTGCTATATATCTAATCACATATGCTAATACCTATGCAAACAAAAAGAATAAAAAGTATCCCAATATTTATCATTTGTAACCTTGTTATAATAACATTGTCAAAGGTGGAGATGTACGTCCTCTGCGATAGCAATATTGGAGAGCAAACGTCAGCGTATGACCACGGCGCACCTCTAGTAGGTGGTACATAGCGATCCAGGAACGCGCTGGCCTGGTTGACAACAATAACGATGTCCTTCATGGGCATTTTTATTTTTTTCTACCTTTTAACATTGTTATGTGTGATATATTGAAAATATGAAAAAGAAAAGCTTATTAATATTATTTACAACCCTATTACTACCGCTCACGGCATGTGAAGCTTTTAACTTTTTACCTAATGGAGGCAATATCCTCCCCACTAGTTCTGCACAAAAAGATTTAGATAATACCTTTATCAATACTGGTGATAACGAGAAATATTTCGTCACTTTAAATAAATCTAATCTCATCTTAATCCCGGGTCAGACATTCCAGTTCTATCTTGGAGTTGCTAAAGACTTTGAAGAACCCGCATATGATTCCCACTGGGAAAAGGAAGAATGGGGAAGCGAGAATAGCGAGGTTGCTAAAATCGATGCTACAGGTAAACTCACTGCTGTAGGTGCAGGTACCACCCGTATCTTTGGTAAACTATTCCCCACTGTCGGCGCTTACTGCAATATCCAAGTCCTAAATAGAGAACTAGAATCAATTTCTGTTAAAAACCAAAGGAAGACATATATCATTGGCGACGATTTCTCTCCTGTCTTTACCTGTGTCGCCCACTATAAAGGTGGCATCGAAGAAGTCGTTACAGGAGCAACTGCTGATTATTCTAATGTCAACATGGAAGCTGAAGGAACTTATACCGTCAATGTCTCCTACACTCTTAACGAAGTTACAAAAACCACTTCGTACGAAATTAAGGTCACCAATAACCAAACTTATGAAGCGAAGAATTTAGATTACACTGCTAACGATTTATATCGTTCTAAAACATATGGTTGGTATACACCAAGAGAAGGTGATGTCAAAGGTCTTGTCATCCCGATCTATTTCACCGATACCAATAGTTATTTAGAAGAAGATTCCACGACTAAAGAAAAAGTCTTAACAGATTTACAGAAAGCTTTCTATGGTCCAGAAGGTCCAGATGGATGGAATTCTGTCGCTTCTTATTACCATAAAGTCTCGGATGGCAAATTAAATCTTAACGGCACAGTCTCTAACTGGTATGAACCTGGCTATTCATCCGCTTATGTTAATACATCAGCAAGAATCAATGAATTAGTGGCAGATGCCGTAAACTGGTATTTCAAAACTACCAAAGAGGATATGAACGATTATGACTCTGATCATAACGGCGTCTTTGATTCTCTCAACATCATCTATGGTTGTACTGATGAAGCACATGGTATCTCATTATATTGGGGCAAGATTTCTTCTCAGTCCACTCCAATCGTTGAAGGTAAAGGTGATGATCCAGATATCAAATTCCATATGTGGGCATCTTTCCACGAATTATATGTCGATAATTTCCACAGTGAAGTTGATTCTCACGTCTACTGTCATGAAACCGGCCATACATTTGGTTTAGAAGATTATTATGATTATGGCGAAAACGAATATCGTCCAGTTGCAGGAGCGACGATGATGTTCCATAACACTCATCAACAAGATCCATATTCCACTTTATCTTTAGGTTGGAGCAAGGTCTATGTTCCAGAAACCAGCTGCGTCATCGAACTTGAAGATTATCAATCTTCTCATACTTCAATCTTACTTTCTACACATCCAGAATCAGCAGATTCTCCATTTGATGAATATATCCTCGTCGAATTATACGCGCCTAACGGGGTGAACCAATATGATTCCACTTATAAGTGGAAAGGATTTTATACCAACGGACCACAAGAAGCTGGTATCCGCTTATGGCATGTCGATGCCAGAATCGCAGAAGAAAATGGGGAAGGATATGTTTTAGCGGATTCAGTATTGACCACTAACCCAAGCACTTTAGCCTTCTCTAACTCCTGGGGCAGCAGCCATGCTTCAGTGATGGGTGAAGCATATTACGATAACTGCTTATTATTTGAAATCCGTAATGATAAAGAAATCACTTATAAACCAACCACTGATGATAAAGCTTGCATGGTCAGCGATGCAACGCTTTTCCATTCCGGTGATGTATTCACTTTAGGTGATTATTCTAATCAATTCGTTAAAGGTACAACTCTTAATAACGGAGAAGCCTTTAACTGGAAGATCACTATTGAAGCCATTGAAACAACTGAAGGTGGCTATATCTCCACTATTAACCTCGAACTCTTATAATGTTAAAAGCGATACTATTTGATTTAGACGGAACATTGCTCCCCAATAATGAGGAGCTTTTCGCGAAACTATATTTCAAAGCCTTCGCAACAAAGATGGCTAAATACGGCTATGACCCACAGAAATTCATCGATGGAATGCAGTTAGGCGCGAAATATATGATCTTTAATGATGGAAGCAGAACTAACGAAGAAGTCTTCAAAGAAGGCTTTAATCAAGTGACAGGAAAAGATGTTAATAAAGATGAAGATATCGTCAATGATTTCTATAATAACGAATATAAAGAATCGTTCCCTGCTTTAGATAAAGATGAGGACGCTCTTAAAGCCTTAATAGAGGCGAAAAACAAAGGACTTAAGGTAATTCTCGCCTCTAACCCTTTATTCCCCCGTATCGCCTATCTTAACCGCGCGATATATAACGATCTAAAAGAAGAATATTTTGACGAAGTCACTAGTTATGATTTATATCATTACGCTAAACCTAATCCCAAATATTATGAAGAAATATTATCTAGACATCATTTAAAAGTCGATGAAGTCATCTTCTTTGGTAATAGCAAAAAACATGATATCGATCCTGCATCTTCTATCGGCATTAAATCTTATCTCGTCCATGATGAAGGTGGCATCTCTTCCAAAGAGATGTTAGATATTATTAAAGCGATATAATTACACTTCTAACTCAGAAATAGTTTCCATGCGAACATGGAATAATCTTGCTAGCTTATGCTAGCTTTTTTTATATTCAGAATGCAGTCAAAATCAACGTATTTTTGTACTGCAGTACGAATATTATGTATTTTTAACTGCAAAAATAGTTCAAAAAGCAAGAAAAAAAGGGTCGACTCTTAACCCCCAACCGTTGCACCGCTTATAGGTTGCCCTACTCGCTATGTACCCAAGTTTAGTTCCTTCAGACCGGTGGTGCTTCTTGGTAACAATGCGTTTCTAGTTGCTTAACGCACTGATGGCCGGCTTTCTCTAGTTATTAACTTCGAGACTGTTTCCCTCTTCGTCATGTCCGGTGCTGGTCTTATTCCGTCAAACTATTACGCGGAGGCCAGTGACAGCAAGCTGTCATTGAGAGACGTACCGATGATTACCACTTTCATGATAACCCTTTGCTACTGCAACCTTTTAACCGAAGCCTTTAATCTTCTGAAGTCCGCGTACAACTTACGGACTCGGTTGTCTTATGTAGTCTTAAGCTCTTTAGTCCTTTTCTTCAATCGGCGATGTCGGGAGTTTGCAACTCGCTCGATCTATCTCCACACACACGTTGCTAATGTGGATTAGGCTCTCCCTGGCTCTTTTAGTTTCCAGGTCTCTTTCTTCCTCTTCGTTCTTGTCGGGCGGTGGTCTTACGCCGTTAAGCTCTAACTCGGCTACCACTGTAACAGGGAGGAACACCCTCTTGCCTCGGCTTACCCTTGGCAGGCTCTTTTTTCGGTCACTAACTAGGTTTTTATTCCTAGAACCTCACTATCAACTTTGTGTCCTTGGTTGACCGTTATTTTCGGGCCGAACTCTTTAGCACCTCTTTTCGTTAGGTGTTTCCCTAACTTATTTCACGTTTCTAGCTGACCTCACGTGACTTGGCGCTCCATCAAGGCCGTTATCCTTGTGGACTCTTTCTCCTCTTCGTTCTTGTCGGGCGGTGGTCTTATGTTGTTAAGTTCTAACTCAACTGCCACTGTAACAGGGAGGCTTCACCCTGAGTTTCTCTTACGATCCGCTCTCTTACTAGTACAACCTTTTTTATCTTCCAGTCTTTAATCCTTCGATCCCGCTGTGCCAACTTCTTTTCGCGAGGGTTGATTTACCTAGATTTGAGATCCTAAGTAACTATCGTTACTTATTTTCTCCCCAACTCCTCGTTTCTGAGGTGTTGGTGATTACTATTATGTGCTTTTAAAAATACTTTGTCAAATTTTTTTGCACATTTTTTTCTATTTTTTTCTTATTTTATTAATAAAATAACTTTTTAGATATTTTTATATTTGTATGAAAAAAGGTGTTTTTCACACCTTATATTTATTAATAATTATTAGAATTTATACGCGCGTATAATGTTCTTATAAAAAAGCATAGTTGGTCAAAAACCTGGGAAATAGTTTACTGTAATGCTGGTTTTTAGCAATGTACTAGAGCTGTATGCAGTCCAATACCATCATGATGACAAAACCAAAGATAAATGCCCACACACCAAAATGGTCATGACCTTCACCTTTCATCTCTGGAATCATCTCTTCTCCTACGACATAGATCATACAGCCAGCAGCAAAGGCTAAAGCCCACGGCATAATCGCTTGAATCTGCATTGCAAGGAATAAACCGATGATGGCAGCGACTGGTTCAACCGCACCAGAAGCCATTCCAAAAAAGAAAGCTTTATTAGAAGAGCCTGTCTCACCTTTAATTGGAAGAGCCACTACCGCGCCTTCTGGAATATTTTGTATACCGATACCAATTGCCAATAATAATGCACCGATCAATAAAGCATGATTGCCTGGATTAGCGAGTGCCACACCAAAGGCAATACCAACCGATAATCCTTCTGGGACGTTATGAATAGTGACCGCTAAAAACATCTTGCCAGTTTTGGATAACCCTCTACTTGGCAAACCTTCATCTTTGTTCTCACTAACATGGAAGTGAGGGACTAATTTATCAATTAACCATAAGAATCCCGCACCTAAGATAACGGAGATGCCCACTATGAGCCATATCGGCATATAATTAGCTTCTGTTTCTAAAGCTGGTTTAATAAGAGAAAAGAAAGAAGCGGAAAACATCACCCCTGCCGCAAAACCAATAAAGATCCGATTGAGCAAAGATGATATCTCTTTTTTCCTGAAGAAATAAACAAATAAAGATCCTAACGTTGTCGCGAGGAATATCACTGCTATACCAATAATCGCATAAGCGAAATCCGGCATATTAATCACCTTCTTTTCTGATGTCTCTTAAATCGTAACCAGTCGAAGCGATGACACTTTTAATCTTTTCGATATCAAGTTCGTCTTTGCTATAGATTACAGTCTCCTTTTTTAAGTGGCTAGATTTGACCTTCTTCACAGAGAAATTTTGACGGATGACATTATTGATATGTGATTCACACATCCCACATCTCATCCCATATATCTCTAATCTATAGATATGTAAGTTTTCTTTTTTCGTAAATAAGCCCATAATAGTACCTCGGTTAGTTGCCACTAACTAATATATCATAGTTCTATAATAGGTAAAGAGATACGACTCTATTTTCATATTTACTTAATGGCATATTTATGGTTCAATAATTGTGCTTGCTAATGCAGGAGCCGTTGTAGAGCCGATAGGTTCAACGGCATTTTTTATACCTATTTTTAGCTCTTTACAAACGCTACATCTGTTATATTATGTAATTAAAGGGTAATGACTCTCGCAAGACGTTCCAAAATGAATGACGCTCAGTCTTCAATCGGATAACCGATCTAAAACTAGTGGTAGAGAATACTGATGGTAGGCATCCAGAAATGGCTAAGCCCCGGATGGTTCTCATTTTTTTGGAAGTGATAATATATTCTTTCCCATTGATGTTCTTTTTGTTGATGTTGCCAAAAAAATCCATACCTTTTTTAACAACATTGATATTATTACTATTGTGGCTTTTCCACAAATGTGTAAATATTAAATGGGTTGCGTTTTTCGCTTTCTAGTTGACTAACATATAATTGATTTGCTTTAATAAATCCAAGGACGCACATACGGCTTTAATTAGCGAGTTCTGCGTCCTTTTTTAATTCTCTTAATTTTTCTTTTATCGCTTTATCTGTTTTATTAATTTTGATACCAAAAAAGCCACAACTTTAAGTTGTGACTCTTTTATAAGATTTGCGGTTATTTGTTATTTATTAATCGCTTTAGAGAATAAGTTGTTGAGCTTTTTCACAAATTCACTTCTATCACTGATTTCTCTACCTTCTAAGATGAGAGCCTCATCATAGAGCAAGGAAGCATATTCTTTAACTTCTTCATCGTTATCTTGGATAGAAGATAAGGCAGTGAAGATTGGGTGATTTGGGTTGATTTCAAGAACCTTCTGGGCCTTGATATCTTCCTTCATCCCTGGTTGTTCATTAAGCGTCTTCTCCATTTCTAGAGATAAACCATCTTTCGTGGATAAACAAACTGGGGAGTCGACGAGTTTAGAAGAGATGACGACATCAGTGACGTTATCTTTCAAACCTTCTTTGAGGTTATCTAACAAACGCTTATTGGATGTTGTTAATTCTTCAATCTTACCTTTCTCTTCTTCGTTTAGCTCATCCGCGGAATCATCAGAGATGTTCTTGAATTCTAATTTCTCATATTCTCTTAACATCTGAATCGCGAATTCATCAATTCTTTGGTCAAAGAGTAAGACATCGATACCTTTCGCCTTATATTTCTCCATTTGAGGGAGATTCTTAATCGCTTCCACATTCTCGCCTGAAGCATAATAGATGTATTTTTGATCTTTGGCTTTATTATCAACATATTCTTTTAAAGAGATATATTTATTGTTTTCATCTTTAAATGATTTGAAGATCAATAAATCCTGCAATAAATCTTTCTTAAATCCATATGATTGATAGATGCCAAATTTGATATGTTCTCCAAAGGCTTCCCAGAATTTAAGATATTTATCAAATTCATTATCCTTGGTCTCTTTGAGTTTACCGACAATCTTCTTTTCGATATTCTCACTGACCTTCTTCATCATTGGGGTGACCTGTAAGATTTCACGAGAGATATTCAAATTGAAGTCTGGGGAATCAACGAGTCCTTTGACGAATTTGAGATAATCAGGAATTAATTCAGCAGCCTTATCCTTGATGAAGATACCTTTAGAATATAACTGTAAGCCTTTTTCATAGGTATCACTATAAAGGTTATATGGTTGATGAGATGGGATATAGAGAAGAGAATCATAAGTGATCGCTCCATCGACTTTGACGAATAAAGATAATAATGGATCTTCAAAATCGGAGAACTTCTCTTTATAGAAATTATTTAATTCTTCATCGGTGACATCACTCTTATTCTTCTTCCAAAGCGGAATCATGGAGTTAAGAGTTTCATTCTCTTTATATTCTTCAGTCTTACCTTCAATCTCTTTACCATCTTTATCGAGCTTTGGTTTGCTCTTAGTGACTTCCATGGTGATTGGATAACGGATGTAATCAGAATATTTTTTCACTAATGATTTAATCTCATATTCTTCGAGATATTTCTCATAATCAACTTCATCTTTATTCTTCTTTAAATAGATGGTGATAGAAGTACCGCCTTCTGCTTTTTCACTATCTTCAATGGTATAAGAATCTTCACCATTTGAAGTGAAAAGGTATGCATTTCCGCCTTCTTTTTTACTTAAAACCTCGATTTTATTCGCGACCATAAAAGCGGAATAAAAACCGACACCGAATTGACCGATGATGTTGATGTCATCTTTATTTTCTTTTAATTTCTTTAAGAATTCTTTGGATCCACTTTTGGCGATTGTCCCTAAGTTAGCTTCCAAATCTTTCTTATCCATACCGATACCATTATCAGAGATGGTGATCGTTTTCTTTTTCTTATCTAAAGAGATGTGAATCTCGTGGTTACGAAGTGGGTGATGCTCACTGTCGGTGAGAGATAAATAGCGATATTTATCAATTGCATCAGAGGCATTGGAGATGAGTTCTCTTAAGAATATTTCGTTATTGCTATAGATGGAATTGATCATCAACGATAACAGTTGTTTGGATTCTGTTTCAAATTTCTTTGTTTCTTTCATAAATGACCTCCTTATGGGTTACCAAAAATATTATAGTCCCTTTTTAGCACTCTGCAAGTGTAAGTGCTAATTTTCTATAATTATTATCTTTTATTATTTAAGAATAATATATGGTTCTAATGTGATTCTCTTCTTTAAATCTTCAACATCTTCTTTAGATGGGAATCTCGTTTTACCTGCGACAGTATCTAGATCAATTGGCTGAGGAGATAATTCATCTCCATTAAGAGAATAACCCGCCATAAAGCCAGTCTCGCCTTCAGAGATTAAACGCATCGCTTCACTACCTGCATAGCTAGCAATCTTATCATCTAATTTATTAGGATAGGCGCGAGAAGCGCGTTGAGGGATGGATAATCTCACCACTCTATTAGGAATCTTTTCTTTTGATAGATATTCAGCGATAACATCGCATGAACCTTCTACTTGTCGATTACCAAAGGAGTCGATAGATTCACTGTTCATTAAAGCGATGCCTTCTGATATCACAAACATGCCGTATCCTTTGCTTTGATATATTTCTTTAGCTTTATTAACAAACTGTTTAATATCAAATCCTTCTTCAGGGATATAGATACCATCTGGAGCGACTTCATTAGGGAGGATAGAAGCCGCTAAAGAGAGCCAGCCCGTATCTCTTCCCATTGTTTCAATTAAAGTAATCTTCCCTTTCTTATATGCTTTAGAGTCTAAGATTGTTGATAATACACAGTTAGCGACATAATTCGCGGCAGTTAAATATCCTGGAGAATATGGGATTCCAAATAAATCATTATCGACAGTTTTAGGAACACCGATACATTTCACTTTAAACCGTTTAGAAAGAATGCTCGCGGTGCACATTGAATCGTTACCACCGTTGACCATGATGCCGTCGAGTTGATATTTATTGATCACTTCTTCAATCGCTTTAAATGTATCTTCAAAAGCGTGCATTAAGTTTGTACGACTAGATCCGAGATACGCCCCATTAGTGACCTCTAATATTTCAATATCATTAATAGACATCTCACTCATATCGACAAGGTCACCTTTAATCAATCCATCGATACCGTTTTTACATCCATAGAAATGACCACCACTATGATGTTTTTTAAAGTAACGAAGAGCTCCTGCTAAAGAACGGTTAATAACCGCAGTTGGACCACCAGACTGCAAATAGACAACGTTCATATAAGTAACCTCCGCTTATGAATCTTCTTCAACTTCTTCCTTCTTTTTAAAGAAGCTGACACTCGTAATAGTTAGTAGTATTGCTGTAAGTAAAATAAACACCAATGAAACATAGTATTCATAGAACAAAAGTGAGAATAATGCACCGGCAAATAAACATACAGAAGTTGAAAATAACACGATATTTGCAGGTTTTTTATTAATATTAAACAAAATTATATAAATGCATAACCCATCGATAAATAGGAAATATAGACCTCTAGACAAATAGGCTAATCCGCCTGTCACCGTGTTATTGAATAAACGATAATCACCCGCAAAGAAACTGCGAAGTTCAATCACCGCAAAGACTGTAGAAAGAATAATAGTTATCGCTAAGAAGATATATAATAAAGCCTTTTTCATCTTTATAGCACCTCCTTAAAGAAAGCGTTCATATTGCTCTCTGTTACGAAGTCGTATAGAACGATCCCGCGGTCAACATATTTACTGATTTCAGTATTGATCCATGGGTTGATATCGTTCGCAGAGCTAGGCGCATAACTCGGTGGAAAACCACCTGTTTTATAAGCGGATAAAAAGTTGATTTTTAGACTATGGCCAGCTTCATTAAAACACTTTACAATCTCATCTTTTTTATCGCTTGTGGAACTAATCTTATATGTATCTTGCACATAGATATCATTTGGTAAAACAAAGGAACAAGAATCTTTCCATCCATCATATGCGGGAACCCCTATACTAGAACCACCATATCTCGATAATAAGATAACCTTACCTCTTACTTCACCAAGCGTTGATGGTAATTCTTTATTTAAATAATAGATGTTGCTTGTTAAATATTGTTTTAACGAATCTTCAAAAGAAACATCACTAGCAGAAGGGTCAGCCTCTTCTTTAACAGACATGATAATCATTTCACTAGGATTATCCTTAATAAAGTTTTCAATAGTCTCAGTGACATAATCAAAAGAAGCGCGTTGATCAACAAAGCCGTGGACAGCCTTAAGTTTGTTATGATCTTCTTTTAATCTAATGTCGAGAAATCTCACTCCTAAATTGAGTTGATCTTTTAGCGACAATGTTTGACACTGACCCGCTAAATCAGCGATAGAATATAATGCCATTGTGTCGTGACTACCAGGCATATTGATATCTCTAAGGGAGGTAGAGTCATTGATATTTTTCATCCAAGAGGAATACTGTGTGCTATTGCTTCTTTGTCTAAGTAGGCCGGTAAAGCCAAAGCCAACGGAAAGAAGGACGAGCAAAGAAACTCCTCCAGCGATAATGATTCGCGATGTTTTTATCTCCATACAACTATTTTACCACAGATAAGAAAAAAGCATCTCAATTTTGAAATGCTTTTTTCTTACGTCTATCAATACCTGTTTTTTGATAATATCGCGCTTTATCTTCATACATCATCTTATCGGATAATTTCACGTATTCTTCAAGGCTCTTATTTTGATCATCGATATAGTAATAACCAATAGAGCAACTATATTTAGTTTCTCCGACAGCTTCCTTAATTCTTTGAACCAATTGTTTTAATTCTTCTTCGCTTGTTTTAAGGCAAAGAATGAAAAATTCATCGCCACCTAATCTAAATACTAAGTGTTTGTTTTTGCTCGCTTTGATAAAGCATTCAGATAACGAGATTAAAGCATTATCACCAGCGATATGTCCTTCGTTATCATTGATGGCTTTTAAACCATTCATATCGATAGAGATTACCGCGGTGATATCTTTGTGTTTGGCTTTGATATAGGAATAGAAAGCTTGACGATTGAATAATCCCGTCAATGCATCTTTCTTTGTTAACTGCAATATCAAGAACACATAATAAACGAAAAGAGCGACCGCGACAGTTGGACAGAAAATCTTAGAATATTCTTTGCCCATAATAAATGGAAGAACTAACCCAGAGCCAAATGCGAGAGCGAGGAACAAAATCGGAATGATATCTGTCGCAGTTTTATTGCTCTGTCTAATTAAGATGTAGACGAGGGCAACACTATATAAGCCCACAACAATGTAAGGAAGATATCCTAATGGACCTCTTACCATCTCTCCAGCATCATTGATGCTAAAGACGATGCCTGTAAAGATTGAAACGATGTTAAATATCGCAAATATCGCAGCAGGAATGAGGATATACCAACGCATTTTATGAACAAGGGTAAAAAGAATAAACGCAATTATGAATGGAGTCGCACTATATCTAATAGCAATCATTATCGAACGCGCTACATTATAACCACCAAGTCCCGCAAGATAGAATTCGATAAATACGATAATCGAAAGAACAAAAACCGCCCCGATTAAAATATATAAACGTCTAATGATTTTCTTATCGAGGAAGACAGTGATTTTTAAAACGATGACAAAAGCGAGCAAGATTAATATCAAAACCCAGTTAAATGTCATGTAACTTGTAAAGGCTGCCATAAATAATACTCTAGTTTGCCTCAGACAAACTTATATATAATATAATCCTAAAAAATATTAAGGCAACCCAAAATTCATCATTATTGATTTATTAACAAAAAACACCCATTATCAAAGGCATTTTTCTTTAAAACAAAAAAGACCAGTTGTGATTTGTGATTCTGGTCTTATTCGTTAATTGATCATGAATTATAGCGCCTTGCTATCGTCGAGTTTTTCAGAAGCGTTATCATCGATAGTTTTATCGAGTTTTTTATCTTCAACGGCAACGTTGCTATCATTGAGTTTTGGTTCATCTTTGCTGATATCAAGAATGAGGTTGTCTTGGAATTCTTTTTGTTCGGCTTTTCTCATATCGAAATTGTCATCGAACTGTTTGCCTTCCACTGCATTTTCCACGTTTTCCATATATGGTTTTAATGTCTTATGTTCGCTGACGGAATCAAGGACATTCAAGGCGAATTCTGCACGGGCTTTTTTGTTACCAGATAAGCCTCTTAAGACTTCTTCTTTATTCATATTCTTAGTATATTTGAAGTTAGGAATTACCTTTTTAAGGTAGGCAGTTGTCTTTTTATCTAAATCTTCAGTGTTGCCGCTGATAACTTTGCCAGGTTCACGGAAGGTTTTGAGAGATTCTTCAAAAGCTTTATATTCATTTGATTTATTTCTGAACATTCTTGTGAACCAGTTGCCGTTGACTCTCTTCATCGCATCATCGATATTTTTATCCGCGATTTTACTAGTTAAACGGCTTGTGACATCAATACGCGCAAGTCCACCGAATTGGTTTTTGCCCATTTCGCCAGATCTAATGACGACAATATTTAATGGGTTGATGTTATTGATCACATTCTCTTCATATTCAGCTTGGTCATAATCGTTTGGATTACTTGCGTTTAATTTCTTCGCAAGGTTGATGAATTCCCCTTGAAGAGCTTGGTTAGGATTCTTGATAAAGTTTTTAATTCTAGCATCTCCCGCCTTAGAAACATCTTTAATATCCTTATAAGAAGATACTCCATGTGAATAATAATGGTCTTGGGCTTCAACCGCGATGAATTCCGCTCTTGCAGTTTGGATGAGTTCGTTGACATCATCTTTAGAAGTTGTGCCTTTCATCCCACTACGGGCGATATATTCGACGACATCATCTAATAATTTTTCTTTTTGGCCATGATATTTTGGATCCTTCATCAATTTGATGAGACCGGCTGTTGAGCAATCATATGCGGCTTTTAATTCTCTTTTATTCATAACTTTTTCCTCCTAAGGACAAATATATAATACATTATCGACTGTCACAGAAGTGCCACAAAATAGAAAAAAATTTTAAAAAAGAAAAAACCCTCGGTTTCCCAAGGGTCAATCAGTGTTAGATTGTTGTATCGCCATCCGTGCAGTGAATGGTGATCGAAGCAGCTATTCCTGTGCCCCATTTGATGTGTTCAGTTGGTTTAGCAAGCGCGTCCCATTCCTCTAATGTGCCCGTATAAGTAACAGAAGTTATCGCTGGAGAATTTTCGAATAAATAATCATCGATAAACTCTAATGAATTAGGAAGGGTCACACTGGTTAAAGCTGGACAGTTATCAAAGGCACAGAGATATAAATCAGTTACTCCATCAGGAACTACAAAGGAAGTTAAAGCATTACATTCTGAGAAAGCATATCTACTGAGATATTTTAATGAAGAATCGTCCGCGAAATTAACTGTCGCAAGAGTCTCGCAACTTGTAAAGGCATTATCGGCGATTCCTTCTAGACTCTTAGGAAGGGTCACAGTAGATAGTTTAGAGCAATAAGAGAAGCTATTTTCACTAATGCGTTTGATACCTTCAGGAATAACAATGGAAGTTAATTCTGTGCAACCACTAAAAGCGTTAGTCGCAATGACCTTCGTGTCATTATGGATATTACAACTAGTAATATCAGTGTTGACAGGTCCTAGCAGTAGGAAGTGTAGATTATCAACGTTACCTAAATATTTGCCGTTATCATAGACAGTATATGTTAACGAAGTGCAATCACGAAAGACTTCATCCTGAATTTTTTCTAAACTATTAGGAAGGGTAACGGAAGACAAAGATGTACAATCCTTAAAAGATGCCCCCTCAATAACTTTTACTCCTTCCGGAATAACAATAGAGGATAATGCCGGGCAATTATAAAATGTAATCTCTTCAATCTTGTTTAAACCAGTAGGAAGATTGATGCTAGTTAGACCACTACATTCCATAAATGCTCCTCTACCGATATGATTGACGGAAGAAGGAATTGTAATCGTTGTTAAGCCTGTACAAGATTCAAAGGCAAAATTGCTGATATCAACTAATCCATCAGGAAGAGTCACTGAAGTTAATGCCGTATAATCTCTAAAAGCATCCCCTAAAATAAACTTACAACCACTATCAACTGTGAAAGATGTTTGAGTGTCATCATCATAATGTGCTAAAGCGAGATAAGGATTATCTGCATTGCCTAAGTAATAACCATTATTATGTTTGGTATATGTAGTAGATAGAGATCCGAAAGTGTCAAAAGCCCCATATCCGATTTCTGTGACAGAATTTGGAATATTAATAGAAGTGACTCCTGTGCAACCCTCGAACGCCCATTCACCAATCTTTTTAACTGTATTTGGAAGAGTGATTGAGGTTAAAGCATCACAGTTATTAAAAGCAAAGTAGTTAATATATTTAACTCCTTCTGGAATAGTCACTGAAGTTAAAGATGTGCAGCCATTAAAAGCTTCATCATAAATAAATTTACATCCAGACTCAATCTCACAAGAGGTGATATCGGTATTATCTGCTTTTATTAACGCTAAATATGGGTTTGTCTTATTTCCTAAATATTTCGCGTTGCCTTTACTAGTAAAAGTCAAAGCTCCACAGTTATTAAAAGCTACTGGGTCGATATATTCAACCGTATTTGGAATAGAGATAGAGGTCACTAAATTACAGTTTTCAAACGCACCATATTGAAGGACTTTGTCCTCGCTAAGAGCGGTGACTGGTTTTCCTTCATATATTTCTGGAATCACCACTTCTCCACTTATAGAAGTGTGTTTTGCTCTCACTGAATATGATTCTCCATCTTCATTTAATAAGAATCTTAATTTTTCAGGTGTACCAACATATGGCACTGCACGTTTAACCGAATAATCACAAACTGTACATTTGCTAGTTTCTTCACCTTCAGTTTCAATTCCAGGGGCGGTAGTCACTTTCCACTCACCCATGTTATGAGCAGCTTCACTACCTTTGATATCACAGCCACATGTCGCTTCATGCCAGTGGTTAGTTTCATCATATGTCCAGGTGGAAACAAAAGTATGTACGTGAATAGAGCTGCTTTCTTCAGCAGAGCTACTTTCTTCAACAGAACTGCTTGGTTCAATAGAACTGCTGGATTCAGTTGAACTACTTTCTTCAACAGAACTGCTAGAGACAATTGAACTGGTTGGTTCACTAGAGCTAGTAGGAGTAAGTGAGCTACTTGGTGTAACTGAACTACTAGATTCAGGGCTACTGCTAGAAGATGAACCACCTTGTTTTGGAAGATTGACTAATACAAGGGGAATAGTAATCGCCGCAGCGACCGCAACTACAGCAGCGACCGCGATGATAATGGCATTTCTTTTTTTCATATCTTAGCCTCCATAATAACGAGATAAACCTCCCATTAACAAATAGGAGGTCTATTACCTTAATATTATTATAATTCAGGTTCTTGTTCTTTTGCTTTATCTTGGGAAGGACCTTCGTTGACTTTGATGACAACGCTTTCTTTCTCTTTAGTGACGATTTCGACATTCACATCTTTAGGGAGAAGGAAGGTGACTCTTCTTTGCATGCTTTGATCAGCGAAAGAGTTTTCTGTTTGTCTATAAATCTTATCGGATTCATTACAAGTCGCGAGGACGTTTTCCGCGAATTCCATTCTATCTTTATCAGCTTTAGACTTCACTGAGCCTTTCTCGTTCTTGTGATCGACATAGGCTTGAGTGGCTGTGCTGAGTTTATCTTTATTCATGAAATCCTTGGATTTTGGATCATTGTATGCCTTAAAGGCATCCATCATCGCAATGTATTCCTTAGAAGGTCTTCTAAACATTCTTTGTAAGATACTACCTTTATTCTTTTGCTCAATGGCATCGATATCAATCTTGCTGCCTTTAACGCCCATCTTGTCATTGAAGGCGGTTTTCCAGTTCTTCATATAAGCAAGTTTGAAGTCATTAGTGATACCCCTGAAGCCGCGTTTTTGAGTTGGATCAGAGATCTCTTTAGCACTGCCGAAATTATTCTTGCCTTTAACGATGTCTTCGACATCCATTGGTATGCCTTCTTTATCATAGAAGACTTTGCCAGTCATGAGGTGTGCTTCGTTAGATAAATCGACACCAGTCTTCTCTTTAATCGTGTCCATCATCTGTTTTGGACTTGGTTCTTTGCCCCATCCGTATTTTAAATCTCTCACCTTGCTAGAGACATCCGCCATATCATTATAATGGTCAGAAGAGAATCTGCTGTCATAGAGTTTATTAATTTGGGTTTCGTTTAATGTTGGGAAAGCGATTTTATCTAAACTATTAACATCGTTAAGCGCATATTTAGTTTGGTACATCATATGGCCTAAACTTGCGACACTTTTGATATTGCTCTTGAGCTCATCAGTGAAAATGCCTTTGTTATTCTCGGAACTGACGACACTATTGATGTTAGAGGCGTAGCTCACCTTCTCATAATTATCTAAATAGTATTGACCTTGTTTGATTGGATCATCACCCAAGTCATAGAGTTCTTTGCCACTGGTTTGCATCATCTTATGATATTGCTTATAGATGAATTTATCAGGATCTTCTTTAAAGTTTCTATATAATGTTTCATTATATGCTCTATCTTCTGGGGTGCCACCAATGCGGAGAGAACCCATCGCGGTGAAATTCACACGAGTGGAGCCATATTTATTTCTTAATTCATCCCAGATTTGTCTTTGTTTATCATCTCTTTCTTTAATCTTTTGGCCGAGGCGATACATCTTGGCAACTTGTGGATCGTCTAATTTCTTTGCAAAATTAGGATCTGGTTGAATCTTTTGATCATCTGGAAGATATTTATTTAATTCGGTGACAATTTGTTGGTTTCTCGCGATGATTTGGGCTTTTTCTTCTTTAGTGAAGCCTTCTTCAACTTTATTATCGAACTTGACCCCCATCTTCACGGTCTTTGGGGATCTCCTTCTTCCGGTTTTTAATATTCCTTTAACTGGTGGCATAATTTGATTCTCCTATTATTGAGCACGAAACTATTATATATGGGTGTGCGCCACAGAAGTGCAACAAACAAATAAAAATAATAAAAACACCTGCATTTTTTGTTTTTTGCAGGTGTTAATTAGTCCTATTCAGCTTCAGGAATTTTGATATATGGTTCGTCCTTCTCGTTAGTGAGGCCGATATCCATCGATTCATCCATTTGTTGAACGATTGAATCGTTTTCAATATCCACATCATCTTTAAGTTTTTGTTGGAAAGCGATTTGATCTAAATCGATGACGCTATTTTGCTTTTCAGGAAGGTCTTCATATTTGACATCGATTCCCTTATTCTCATCCACAAGCTCATGGAATTTTTCATCGGCACCTAATTGGGCTTGAACTGTTTTAAACACGCTGAGGGAGAAATTGACTTTCGCTGTTTCACTCTCATTGAATTTCGCAAATGCGTTTTGTGGGAATGGTTGATTTGGTTGCCAGTTTGGAACCTTGTGTTGGAGGTAATGAATCGCGGAATTATATAAGTAATGATCATTACCGTATTCTTCATTATTTGGATTGTTATAATTCTCGTAAGCTTCTTCTAATTCTTTCCACTGTTTGGAAGAAGATGAGAAGATTGCCCACCATTTGTGAGAATTGGCAGTTTTGAGGTTATCCGCTAATTGTTGTTTGCCACCAAAGCTAGCTTCCACTTTTGATCTAAGAGCGATGGATTTAGAAACTTTATCAACTTCAAACACTTGCGCGTTGAAATCATCGTTCATCATATTAGCGATATTTTTGCAGTTTTCCTTAAGTGCATTATCACCTTCGAAGTTGACTTCTGCTTCATCGAGTTCTTTCGCGAGTTTATTGGCTTCGCCTTTAAGATATCCCGCTGGATTACCTAAGAACATTCTCGCTCTGATATTGGCTCTTTCTGCTGGACTATGACTCATAATTTCAGCGATCTTTTGACGGGCTAAATTGACCACACCTTCAAAGGCGTAATCTTTATCCATCCCCATATCGTGATTCAAAATATATCTCGTCGCATATTCTAATTTGCCATCTAATGTTTTATAGTCATCAATGTTTTGATAGAAATCGGCCATGGAGACATATCTTACTTGACTTAAATCTTTCTTTTTTCCTTTTACTGGCATAGTTACTTCCTCCTAACTACGGCATTATTATATAAACACATGTGCCACAGAAGTGCCACTTTTAATATAATTTTTTTTGCAAATAAGAAAAAAGGGCCCCTTTTTTAATTAGGAACCCTAGTAGACACGTAGGAAACTATGTTTTTCTTTATTTGCAAAAAATATTTATAATTCTATATATGGGCAGAAAGAATAAACGCGCAAATTATTTATCTCCGTTAAAGGTTATTAAAGACAATCATTTATCGAAAAAAGATGTTTTGGCTATCAAAGATAACATCTCTTTAAATATGTCCACTATCCGATTAATAATCGCGATGTTCATGCTAATTTTTGGTATCGCTATCATCATTATCATGGGGGTTGAATCGGCCTGGAAACAAATTGAAACATTTGGTCTATCTTCATTAATCGCCCAAATCATCTTGATAGTGATGTCTTTACAAGCAGCGATTCTCATCATTGCTTCTTATAAGAACAAAAACTTCAAAAAAAGCGCTCTATTAAACCGCATTGCCTGCATCTTATTATTTATTGGAATCACAACCCAAATGTTGATGGGTATATACGCTGATGCAGAGATGGGTTTCACTAATCGTCCGGAAACCTTATCCGCTTCTATAATCTTTATCGCGGTCTTGCTTTTAATCCAACCTTCATACTGGATTGATGCATTAATCTTAAATTTAACAACATCTATTTCGTTGATTGTTTTAACAATCGTGTTAAGTATAACTATGCAAATGGAAGGTTTACTTTATTACATTTTAACCGCGATTTCCTTCCCTGTTTTTGTCTATTTTGTCATCACTCTTCTCTTCTACGCTGAATGTAAGAATTATCAAGAGAATATTGAAAACGAAAGACTCACTGATAAGGCCTATTATGATGACCTTACTCACTGCAAAAATAGACATGGTTTAAAGCTATTCTTAGACGAAAACATTTCTAATTGGAAAAAGAAAGATAATCTAAATCTATTAATTGTGATGTTCGACATTGATAACTTTAAGGAATATAACGATCAGTTCTCCCATTTAAGTGGAGACTACTGTTTAAAAGCGGTCTGTGATGGAATTAGAAAAACCTTCCCTTCCCCAAGCTTAGATTTCTTCCGTTATGGTGGAGAAGAGTTCTTATTATTCTTAGAATTATCTAACGAAGAAGATCCAAAATATGTCATCGAAAAGATTCGTAAATCAACAGAAAATCTTAAAATCGAATCCGCGAAAGGTTCCCCAAAAGAATATGTCACTATCTCAGTAGGTGGAACATTCATTAAAAACACCAATCACTTTGTCTTTGATGAACAAATGTCCATCATTGATAAATGCTTATATCAGGCTAAAAATAGCGGCAAAGACGTCTCGTGCTTAGACGGTAAAATCATATAAGTTTTAAGGGGCTGTTCGAGAGTAGGGCCCCTTAACAACGTTTTTCACAATATTATTTAGTGATTACAACATCTTCTTCAACAGGGGCTTTGCCAACCACTTGTTGTTTTTCTTCTTTAACGACTTTATCAAATGGTTGAACTTCTTTGATATCGTTTTCAATTTGATTAGCAAATTCGTCTTGATTTAATTCGACATTATCATCTTGAACTGGAAGATCTTCGTATTTGATATTCATTGCTTTATTCGTGTCCACTAAGGAATGGAAAGAAGCATCGAGTCTATTTTGTTCATTAGCGGCTTTCATCACACTGATGGTGAAGCTGATTTTAGCCTTTTCAGAAGCATTGAGCTTATCAAATGCGTTTTCTGGAAGTTCAACGTCTTTTCCCCATTCTGGGAATTTGTGTTGTAAGTAATCGATTGCGGCACCCGCCAAATTTCTAAAATCACAATATTTTTCGTTGTGTGGATTTTGGAAATCTTCATATGCCGCTTCTAAATTTTTCCATTGTTTAGAAGAGGATGAGAAGATTGCATACCATTTATGAGATTTAGCAGTTTTTAGAGTATCTTCTAACGCTTTCTTACCACCTAAGTTGGCTTCCACTCTGGCTTTGACACCGATGGCTTTTGAAATCTTATCAACTTCTTCTTCATCAATTGCAAATTCATCGTTCATGTGTTCTGCGATATATTTGCAGTTTTCCTTCAAGTGTTCTTGACCAGGGATTTTATCAAGTTTAGTAGCGAGCTTGTTAGCTTCGCCCTTGATATATTCGGTTGGGTTACCTAAGAACATATGGGTGGCCAATCCAACTTTTTCTTTTGGGTTATTCTTGATAGCTTCTGCAATCTTTGCACGTGCAAGGTGGAGAGCACCAGAGAAAGCATAATCTTTAGTTGTGCTCATATCGTGATTCAAAAGGTATCTAGTCGCATAGGCTACTTTCTCATCGATGGACTTGATCTCATCGAGATTCTTGAACATATCCGCGACGGACACATATTTGACTTGATTTAGGTTTTTCTTAACTTTTGGCATAATTGGTTTCCCCCTTGTTACGAGACTATATTACAACACGCGGTGCCACAAACGTGCCACAAATAATATTATTTTATTATTTTTGAATAGTTGTAACTATTTGGATAGATAATTATCATTTTAAGTTATTGATTGAGTTATTTACCTTTTTTAGAATTATGGTGTTTATAGGAGGTGGTCTTATGCAATTAGCAAACAAAATCAAACAATTAAGAATCAAATGTGGATATACCCAAGATGAATTAGCGGGCAGACTTGGCGTTTCTTCTCAAGCAATTAGCAAATGGGAAAACCAAATAACGACCCCTGATATCACTGTTCTTCCTCTTCTTTCTGAAGTGTTTGGGGTAACTATCGATGAGCTATTTGATTTATCGATTGAACAAAAGCTTGAAAGAATTGAAAACAAATTAGATGTTGAAGAAGAATTAACTGTTAGAGAATTTGAAGACATTGAATCATTCTTAAAGAGCCAACTCAACCAAAAAGAAAACGCGCGTAAGATTAACTATCTTCTTGCCTATTTATATACCCATCGCTTTATGAGTGATTCTAAGAAGATATCTAAATATGGTAGAGAAGCGATTAGATTAGATCCAGGTCTTAGAGAGAACACTCAATGGATGATCAATAAAGCCGAAGCAGGAAGTTGCTGGGACTGGGATATTAGTAACCACACAGGCCTTATTAGGTTCTATAAAGAAGTGGTGAAAGAGAATCCAGAAGTTATTGATCCATATCATCACCTCATCTGGAATTTGATTGATGACAACAGATTAGATGAAGCGACTGAGTACGTTAATAAGTTAAAAGAACTCTATAGTAAGCAGAAAGAAGTTCACCCTAATAACATCATTGTCGTTGAGGCATATCGCGCGGAGATTGAACTTAGAAGACACAATAAAAAAGAAGCCGATAAAATCATGGAAGACCTCTCTAATGAATATGGAGAATGTGATGGATACTTCTTTGAATTAGCCCAGTATTACACAAAGAGTGGGCGTTATGAAGAAGCCGTCCAACTATATGAAGACTCCTTTAGTAAAGATAAGAGAAGACCGCGTTATTCAGATGCATTGCTCGGTATCATCGATATCTATGACATCATGGGTAATACCGATAAAGAAATAGAAACTTATGACCGTTTACTAAAACTCTATAAAGAGGAGTGGAAAATAAGTGAAGACGAAGCCACTTATCTTGACGCATTAGAGAAGAAAAACAAATTACTTAATAAAAATAAATAAATTAGCGGTTAATCATAGAAGCGCTATAATGGTTTTTCATCATTTAATATGCGTTTGATTTCTTCTTTTACATATGCAATATCGCTATTAGATAATAACGGAATAATCTTTTGAATTTGATTTGTGGTTTTATTCCACCACTCTAACTTTTCTAATAATTCAATCATTTCATCATCAAATCTTTTTCTAATAACTCTTGCCGGATTACCTACCACAACGGAATAAGGCGGTATATCTGAACCAACAACAGCGTTAGCCCCAATAATGCACCCATCTCCAACATGCACACCTGGAAGGAATATGACATTCTGGCCAATCCAAACATCGTTACCAATAATCGTGTCACCCTTATAAGGCAAATTTTCTTTTTTAGGTGGATCTTGTTTCCAACCATTAAATATATAGAAAGGGTAAGTCGATACCGAATTCATTTGATGATTTGCACCATTCATAATGAACTCTACTCCTCTACCTATTTGGCAGAACTTGCCAATGATTAATTTATCACCGATAAAATCATAATGATGCGTGACATGTTTTTGAAAGTTTTGGCCATCAAAATATGTATACTCACCAACGATAATGTTTGGGTTAGCAATCACCGTTGGTTTGACATATACCACACTTTCATCACGAGATTTTAATGGGTGAATCTTTCTCCAGTCTGGTTTATCAGCCTTGTCAGCCTTTATCATCAATTCTTTGCTTTCGGCATCTGACAAATCTAAAAATTCGTTCGCGTTAACTTTGAAGATGATTATTAATTTAAGAACAATATCAAAAGATATATCTGTTTGTCCTGTCTCTATTTTATTGATCATCGATTTATGGGTATAGCCAAGAGCCTCTGCAAATTCTTGCTGAGTCATATTGTTTTCTATACGAATCTTTTTGATTCTATCTCCTAATACTTTGTATGCCATATCCTCTCCTTTTAACCGCGTCGAATTCGACCCCTTTAAACCCACCGAAATCGAGGGGTTTGTTTTTTAATTTGATCGAAATCGATCTATTTAAACTTGTGCATTTTTTGCAACAGTTCGTTCTTTATCCAGTTCACCTTCTTTAAAAATATTCTTGATATGCCTTGAAACAACAGTTTTATCTCTATCAAAAAGGTTGGTCATATCTATCAGTGATAGCCAAACTGTATCTTCATACGGCGACACATTAACATCTATTTCAAATTCATTATCTATAAGTTTTATTAATTCATAATCACTCATAAAACGAGTCTCTTTTTATCAATCTTATTCTACCATATTTATAGTATATGTTCTACCAATGGACAAGAAAAAACCGAGATATTTCACTTGGCTCTGTTACTCAATAATGATATATCGCAGCATTATCAAGTTTCATTTTAATTTTTATATCTATATATTTACTAGTTTAGAAGGATATATCCTCTAAAGCCACGGACTGAATAATATGAATCCGCGTTATTATGAAAATAGAAGACGTGGCCATATCTTTTTTCACAAAATAAAGCACCACCTTTGCTTCTAATACTCTCCGGGGTTTTTATCCAACTTGATGTTGCTAAATCAAATTCTTCGATATTTTGTAAAAAATTATAGATATCTAAATCCATTAATAAAATGCCGTTTTTGTTTGCTTCTTCTATCGCACTAGACATAGGAGCGTTTTTCTTTCTACTTAATCTAGCCTTCTCATCATAACAAAGACTTCTTCTACCCTTAGGTGTTTCTTTAGAAAAATCACAAAGGATTAATAGATTTAATGGCGCAATAAAAGCAACATCTACTTCTCCACCGGTTTCTTCCATATATTTAATCGAGGCTATTGTTTTGGGATTATTGATTTTAGTTAAAACATCATCCCATTTGATGCCTTCGTGTCTATATAAATGTTGATCAAATCTGCTTTTTATTGTTTCTAAAACATCGTTCATACTTTAATGATATAGCAAGGAATAATTAATAAAAATATATTTATAAAGAACATCATAGAGGCGCATAACAAAAATACCTGTGGTTATAGTCCCATCTCTATCCCCCTTCCTTAAATCTTTTCTAAAAATTTTTTAGGCTTTAGCAAACTTGAACTGATGCTTTTTCGTCTCTTCTAACGTCTTTTTCAATTGGGTGTTGCCTCCATGCTGTTCTCCTTAAACATTTCATAGACCATTCATAATATTCGTCACTTAAATAAGTAAAGATACCCGATGCTTTCCATAGGTCAAACCCATTAGTATCATAAAAGTATTGGTTCCACCACATCTCTGCCGTCTTCTTTATAGGCGATGAAGCCACTTCTGTCTAAATACTGGGTTAATGAAATTATACAGTTTCTTCGCTGGAACTAGGCTCGGGTTCTTGAGAAGCTTCTTCGCTGAAACCAGATTCAGATTCTTGAGCAGCTTCTTCGCTAGAGCCAGGCTCGGGTTCTTGAGCAGCTACTTCAACATTAGAAATTATTGTATCTTCACATATACCACATTCATAAGATAATGAATAATGCTCATCATCAATCTTGGCACATGTTACCTCGCTTTTATCAATTTCTATTTCTTCAATTTTCACGATAAGACAAAGAGGATCATTTTTTGCAACATTAATTTCGCCGACACAATTAGTTTGCTTAAATGTGCTTTGGGTAACGTCTTGTAAATCCACCACTAGATCATGAGTGTGTCTAATAACGCGAGTGATTTTACCATTGATCTCACTATTGAGGAAATATCTATTCCCTCTATACACCAAAGCAAAATAATAGGCATCAACATCGAGAACACTTTCTATATCTTTGAAGTTAACATCTTCGAAAGTGAGTTTCTCGTCCTTTTCGTAGATAAAAGATCCTTCATATAAAACTTTAGATATTTCGTTGCTTTCGGCAATAAGTTCAATTGAATAATGATATTCCTCTTCTTCCGCTAAGAAAGGAGTGTCTTTAACACTAATATCTAAATCACTAAGTAATAAAGCCTCGCTATCAAAAGAAACACCATTATTAAACTCAAATAGATAGTCTAAAATATTTGAGGAAGGATCTATGGCTTCTCCTTGATAATCAATTATTTCTTCGATTTCTGAATATGTGTAAGGGTCCCACTTTTCATAAAGCAAGCTTCTTGTTTCATCATCTGTTAAATCAATAATGCTATGCCCATATAATTCATAATGCAAATCATCATCGTAATACTTTTTTATAAAGTTTAAATCGTTAGCGTCTCCTACATATTCAAAGCCAATAGAATCTAGATAAGAACTAAAATCTTCATAACTAGAAGATGAAAAATCTAAATATGGATAGCCTACAAAAAACTTCTCTGTTGCTGTTAAAGAAGAATTGAGTCGGACACCATAACTCAAAGAGGCCCCGTTGACATTATCATTAGTCAAACGGAATTTGTAACTATACTCTGTATCATCAGAATCCAAAGAACTACTTAAAAAATAGTCCCATCCAGTAAAATCGTAGAGATTAAGAAACTTCTGGTACTGAGTAATATAGGCAACTATATGTCCGCTTTCATCATATAATTCAAATCGAGGTGCAGAAGAAGGCTCATACATAACAGCGAGCCTATTCTCAATATCATATATTCGTTTTGAGATACTATTGACTAATAGTTCGCCTTCTAAAGAATAGCAGTTCGTCTCTTCAAACTCATACAAAGCACCATCGTTAGCAAAATCAACACAGAACGTTCTTAATACTTCGACATATACTGTGTTTGCTTCATAGATGTGTGCTCCGAAATCTGGAGAATATCTGGTGTCATTAACATATCTCAAGCAATAACTATACACATAAAAATCGTCTTCTTTATATTTGATACTTAGTTCATAAGAAATAGGATTGTTCTTGGTAGGATCAATCTTGTAATTAATATCCGCCTCAACATAATAGAAATTAATCTTATCGTTTTCATCCTTGTGGACGTTCGCTTTACTTAAGCCACCTACTACAGTAGATTGTTCTGGTGTTCCAATGTTAATTACCGACCATGTAGTTTTATAAAAACTTACTTCAGATGAATTAAAATCATAAGCAATAAGCCAATTTTTTCTATCTGACCACTTATTAAATGTAGAACAATTACTAATCGCTGATGTTTTTAATGATTTTGCTTTATTTAAAGTTGAATCAAAGCTTTCATAAATGGATTTTGCGTACTTAAACTCTGGATTATCGTAATAACGACTTGTTGGGCTTGTAATATCATAGTAGCCGTCACTATCTTGTGGTATCCCATCATAATTAACAGGAAGGGCTAATGGCCTTGCGTTACTATTTTGGCTGGAAGTGTCTAGATAGGGAACTTCATCGATATAAGAAGCGACAGCTAATATTTCAGCCCCAACAGTCGTGTTAACAAAGGGGTTGTCTTTTTTTGTACTACCCGAAGAACTACTTGAGGTATTTGTTGAGCTGTCACTTGATGAGTTACTAGTAATACCTGTTGAAGTATCATTAACAGAACCACTAATGACACTTGTCGAGGTGTTGTTTGATGTATTATAAGTAGAAAAAGAACTATCAGTTTTTATATCGCCAGAGCAGGCGCTCAAAAGCAAGGCGGTGGAAATGCTTATAAGGTTAAATACTCTTTTGTTTTTCATATTAATTGATAAATCAATAGTAACATAAAACATCTATTGGGTTAAAGCAATTATCATACCTCTACCATCAATTGTGTTGACTATCTCTTTTGTACTCGTTTATTTCGCAATTCATTATCCTGTGACAGAAAACGCGAAACGCTATTTAGTAAGCGACGAAGTAGTAGATCTAGACATCAACCAACATTGGTACCACTTCGATAACAAAGAAAACGATGATAGATGTATTTTCTACTACACAGTTGGTTGATATTGCAATTCACGTTTTTTGGGAATTTTGAAGCATATACAACACTTCTCGTCTGAATCACGAAAACAAAAAGAAAAGCCATGATTTCTCAGGACTTTCCTTGTTTATTCTGGTTTTTCAGGGTTTTAGCCCTTCCATTACCATGTATTTGACCTCTAAATCCTTGTCGTTTTGGATTAGGGGTAGCGGGTAATTATGGTGGATCTGAAGGGTTACGTTAATAACCCGCTACCAAATCCATTAACGGGAAAATGGTATAATAATTCCCGTATTATATTATGTTATTATTGATAAGTAGTTATATCAGTCACTCTTGCGGCGTTAACACCATCTGGTAACGGATTATTGAGCAATTGTTCATAAGTATAATCCATAGTTAACGTTGCCATATTTGAATAAAATTCATTACCAAAAATATCTGTGGCAACAAAAACATAATAATAAGTATTTCCACTTAAAGGTATTTCTGTAATTTCTTTATACAAATCTTCAAAAAGAAGTTCCGGAAGAATAAATTCTTCGCCATATTCTACTTGCCAAGTATCGCTTACTTTTTTTAGACTTTCCCCTAGTTGAACTGCTTCACCGTCCCATGGGTTAGTTGGATCGTTTGGAAGAAGATATTCTCGCGATGAAGCTTTGCTTCGTGGCACATCAAACCTTTTATCAGCTCTGGCTTCAGGATAATAGTTATAACGCATATTACCTTTTTTACCACTTATGATAATAGGCGCGAGATATTCAACTTTATTTTCGGATATATAAAATGGGGTGTAATTAAGCGGATGTCCGTTATATAGACGTCTCGTCCCTTTAAAAATAGATTCAAAAGTTAAATCATCCCAATCGCTGTTCATTTCATAATCGGAGTATAATACGTGTTCTATTCCACTATTATCTTTTTCGATTATTTTATAAGTCATCGTCGATAAATATTTTTTGCTTTCTGGCGTTAAAGATACTTTAAAAGCGCCGTCATCAGTAATAGATCCTTTATTTGAAAATGATATTGTTTTTTGTGGCACGTCGAGATAATAAGTAGAAAGAAAATTATTATAATTTTCTGATACTTCAAGGGCTAAATAATTATTTATCTCTTCTTCATCAAGATCAATAGGATAATAAAATGATAATCCACCATTTTCACGATTACCGGAAAGACAACAAATAACCGCTTCATCAATGACATCAAACACTTCGAAAAACTTTTCAAAATCGTTGATATAAACCTCAAGCGCAAAATCGAGGTAGTCGACCATGTTAGTACTGCCCATAAAGACATTATCATATCCAAATTTTTCACATCTATTAGCTGCCGCAATTGCCCTTGAAAAGGCATTCTGCTCCCCGACATATGTTAATAAATCTTTTCCAAGATCATCGAAGTGCTCCATAATTGAATCTAATTTAGTGAGGTCGATAAGAGATAGAGTTGAAGTATTAACATCATCATTTTTACTACATTTATTCATAAAAGATTCACAGATGTCTTCGCCTATTTCAATTAAGTCGCCTTTTTGTGAGAAGGATTCAACAAGCGCTTTATAATCCCAACCACCTGAAGGAACTATTTCTTCAGAAGCGACCATATATTTCGCGAATTCTTTTATATAATATGCAGTTTCTATACCCGCCATTAAGCAAGCATCAAAGCCAATTATATCGAAATTACGATATAGATTCGCATCTTTAAAAGCTGTTTTTATTTCTGAGAGAGTCAAGGAATCAAAATTATAGTTTTCATCAAAGCAAACGCCTTTCGCGCTTCCTCCACCATGATCCCATAAAATGAGCATATTTGTTTCTGAAAGATAATTTGATTGTCCCCAAATAAGGAAATCTTTAAATGTGTCAGAAGAACCCATATTCTTATCCAAAGAAGAAGATATTAATTCTAAATGACCATTTTTCACAATATAACGTTCAGAATTAGTCGCAGAAATGCCGTGTTTTTTCCAAAGTTTGGAACCCCCGGTTTGGATCACGATTTGGGTATTATCATCCACTTCAGCAGATAATAATTCATCAATGTTTTTGCTTGCCGATCCTTGTTTGCTCTCTAAATTAGAACCGCACATATAAATGAAAAGCGTCTTACTGCCTTTTTTAATGACATTAGGTGAAGTTTCTTGACTGGAGGAAGTATTAGGGGTATTAGAGTTGCTACTACTTATAACGCTTTCGCTTTGTGATGAGCTTATATTATCTGAGCACGCCACAAAAACATTCATCATTATAGATAATTGTAAGATGTTAAGAAGTAGGTGTCTTTTTTTCATTTTAATAATGCCTTTTTCGCAAACTATATCAAAGCGGGAACATTATACTTTTCTTTAATAACAAACAAGAAAGAAATGATAATCCCCAATCGTATAAACACCACCTTGCCAAACAAATTCACCTTTATAGTTAAGGACCCATGAACTATATCCTCTGCCATCATCCTGGAATGTGAACGCTACTCCAAACGTCATTTTATAAATATTGTCTTTGCGATCTCCGATACGACCAGTCCCTGTTGATGAAAAACCTGCGGAAATTAATTCATCCTGAGGGTTGGAATAACGCATCCTGCTTGCAAAATCCTTTCTTTCTTCTTCGCTCCAATCCCTAAAATGCTGTTTAAAAATATTCTTAACAAAAGCCACGTGATTTTCATAACTAATAGGTACTGTAGGACCAGCAGGACAATAAGAAGCCACTTTGCGGCCAAGAATATAGCAATAAGGATGATATTCAGGATTTGTTTCCACATATAAATAATCATCCATGGTCGGTGGTCTATAGTCTACTGGTTTCCTATCAGCGTGAATATATAAATATTCTCCACCAACATCTTTGTTGAGGTCCTCGGTTAACGCTAAATCAGAATCCTCTCTTCTCCCAACAATGCTTATAGAAGTAAACGGATCACCTTTATCGTAATCAGTTGTGTAATATAATGAAATAATTGTTTTATGTTTTTTGATGCCACTATTCATATCATACGAACTTTCCATATCATTAATTCCTGTACCTACAGCATAATATCCAGAAGGTACCGCTGGTTGTTTACCACTCTCATACGCTACTACTCGCATATTTTTAATTGCCGCATCAGGATCTGTAGTCGTTTTATAGCCAAGGTAAACATATTTTCCACCCGAACCCGCATTTAAATCTTTATAAATTGGAGTATATCCAAATTGTTTTAAACGGTTAATTGCTTGATTGGAATCTTTGTGGGCCGATGTCATCAATCCTCCGATATAAGTAACATCATTAGGCTTATCTTTATTTGACACCAATTCCCAGTGAGGTTCACCTTTTATCTCACTGGCAGGGTGGCCTGTTACTTCAAGTAATTTGAAAGCATTTAACGCTTTGCCATATTCTACTGTTCTATTGTTATATAAAGTTGATTCGTCGTGTGAAACTTTATAATGGAAGGCAAATGCCCACATAGCTTTGGTTAGTTGATATTCAAGCGCTACCCTTGTTGAAAGACGGAATTCATATGTTTGCGAATCAAAATTGTAAGTGTGAGCACATAATTCATCATATAAGGTTATAGGGTTTGAACTATTCTTTTTATCGAGCAGACCACAAATACGTCCAAATAGTTCTTCTAATTTTTGAACTTTACCAGGATATGAATAATAATCTGGATTATTGATATCAAGAGCCTTCTGATTGAGATAATTCATGACGCGCACATTGTATTCGGCAGATTCTCTGTCTGACATAGATGTGGTTATCGGCATATAAGCTTTACGAAGTCGTTCTTTTTCTTTTGCGACTTCTGCGGCGGATAAACCAGCAAATGATGGCACTTCATCAAGCTGACCCCTAACAACTGCATCTTCCATAGCTAAATCAAATGCTGCGCGTTGTTGTATGGCGCTTACATCAGTTAATGCATTATTAAAATCAATAAGAAGTGTTTCAAACTCATCAACTTGTTTTTTGAGGTCACGAATCTTGGCTTCTCTTGCCATTGCAATTAATTTAGAAATGCTGGCTTTAATATCGTTGATACCTGTTTGTATGTTATCAAGTTTCTTATTCATTTCAGTAAGTTTTTCCATCACTTCAGCATGATCTGATTGAATAGTGCCAGTCATTTCAAGAATGGTTTTACCAATACTTGCCACCTGTCCAATAATACCGCCATAATAACAGATGGTACCAAATGTTGTATTAAGACCCCTTGTATATTGTTGGATAGCGAGGAGAGTATCATTATTTAAAGAAACGGCTTTACCTAGTGTCTCAACAGAATAATTTCTTGAATATGAATAATCTTTTGTTGTTTCACTTCCCCAAGCGTTAATAAGATTGCCAGCAAGTAAGGTGATTCCACCATCAAATGAATAATTCTCTTCATTCATATCACCTCGAGGTGTGGATATGACGAGTGTTGCAAGATTATCATTCTCTTTCGTTATTGATTTAACGCTACCATCAGCAAAAAAGCCGCTTAACACAACACTATTAGTATCGATCGAATCGGAAATTGTTCCGCTATAAATATACAGTTTTGTAACGATTTCAAAATTGTCACCAGATTCCTCAATCTTATCAAAAACTGGGTAGAATGTGGCTTGGGATAACTCCACCGCTGTTTTATAAGTATCAATTGTCATTTCTTTGCCATTTATAGCATCAACGAAATCATTAATACTCTCAGCACCTGGAGCAGTCATAGTGAGTTCAAGTGTATTATCATCGACCTTAACAAGACCTTCAACAATTGCCCCATCAATAATTATTTTATCTTCAGTAAGAGAATCAACATCTGCAACACCGTATATTTTGAGATTGCCACGTACTTTGCCATCAATATATTGAAGAGATAAGGCATCAAATCCTGCATAGTCAAGGATTATATCAATTTTAGTTTCAATATCGGTATAACCGTTTTTAATTCCAGAAGCTTTTATACCAAGAATGCCCCACTGATATGCACCAGCTACATTTCTTTCTATTTCACCTTCAACATTAAGAGTGAGATTATGGCTAGATTTGGAAATAATTTCAAGATCAAGTTTTTCAAAAGCATTAGTTCGGTAAAGATCGGCTTCACTGATGTCGTCTTCAAATTCGCCACCATCAATAGTAAGGGCAACACGAAATTTTGAACTTCCTGAGTATACGCTTTGTAAGTCAGCTGTTAATGACATATTTGCAAAATTAACATCGACAAAAGCATATGCATTAGCCTCTTTAAGCGAAAGATAATAACATGTTGTATACTCTGAAGTTTTTTTATCGATAAAAGTGATGACATAATCACCATTCTCATCAGTGGTAACGTTTTCAACAACAGCTTTTTGGGTAAAAAGTTTTGTGTAATCTATCTCTTTTTCCGAATCATCATTAGGGGAATTAGAATTATCTTCACTATTAGAATTAACTCTCAATTTTTGAAAATCAGTGTATTCGTTTAAGAATTCCTCATAGTAAACTTCGAAGTTATTAGTCGTTAAATCGTTGAGTTTTACATCTTTTGCACTAATTGTTGTAGTATATCTACCATCTTTGTTAAAGGCAACATCAGCTGCTTCAACTTCAATAGTTTCTTTGGGTGTGTCTTTACCACCACTACAACCAACAAGACTTCCTACCATCATCGACATAACTATCACTGTCGAAATAGGGGCATTTTTCTTCATTTTTTTACGTTTCATTATAAAATCTCCTCTTTTTAATTATTTCTTTTTAAATATCGCTAATAAATCTGCCCAGCTCTTTTTCTTAATACCAAACCAGATTAACGCAAATATTCCAGTGCTGGCAATAACCGTAGAACCAGCAGCGATACCGACAATCGCTCCAACAGGAAAATTGTTATTATTATCACTTGGTTCCGGGGTTGGTTCTGGATTTGAATCAGGATTTGAGTATGAGCTTGAGTCTGGATTTGAATCTGGTGTTGGCTCTAGACTTGAATCAGGATTTGAGTATGAGCTTGAACCTGAATCTGAGTATGAGCTTGAATCAGGATCTGAGTATGAGCTTGAATCAGGATTTGAGTATGAGCTTGAATCAGGATTTGAGTCTGGTGTTGGGCCTGGAGTTGGATCTGGAGTTGGAGTTGAAGAATCTTTCACTAAAACAGTTAATGAGACTTCAACATCTTTATAATTCTTGTCTTCTGGAGTATAGATGGCAACATGTTCCCTATTACCAGCATCACCGACTAAATCATCAGGAGATTTCCATGTCCAATTAGCTGGAAGAATAACGCTGGATAATTTATCTCCTGAATTTGCCTCTAGTCCAGTTGGGGTATCATATCCCGTTGGGGTAGCTTGTTCGACCTTAACTGTCAACACTTCCATTGCGATGTGATAATTTGGGTCATCAATCGTATAAATTGCATCATAATAGTTATTTCCAACCCTATCCAGCTTCGTCTTTGGTTTGTCCCAAGTCCAACCAGATGGTAAAACAATATCCTTTAATGTTTGACCATAAGTTCCTTTTAAATTAGTCGGAATATCGTAATCAGTTGGTACGATAGTCGAAACAGAAACAGTTAATGTAACCTCTATCGGCTTATAATTATGGTCTTCTGGGGTATAGATGGCAACATGTTCCCTATTACCAGCATCACCGACTAAATCATCAGGAGATTTCCATGTCCAATTAGCTGGAAGAATAACACTGGATAATTTATCGCCATAAGAAGCCATTAAGTAAGGAGGTTTAGAATAATCCGTTGGAGTTGCTTGCGTAATACTAAAATCACAAGTGGCACTACCACCAAAATAGTTATCCGTTTCTTCTATCGTCGCTCTTATAGTATAAGTTCCGACATCAGTTGGGACATCAGTGGAATAATAACTATCATCAGCTTCAACTTCTTTATATTCATAAATAACTTCACCATTTCCACTATTACCTTCGAGTACTGGGGTTGATGGTTCACCATTATATATCCAATTAGAACAACTGAGAGTTGGATTTATATCCCCTTTTTTAATGGTAGAACGGACAGAAAACACGGCTGAATCAGTGTAGCCATAATCTGCTTTTACATAATATTCAATAATATATTCACCAGCGTTAATTGCAGTTGGAATATCATTAGAAAAAGATTCTTCACCTTCAAATCTATATTTAATTGTTCCACCAGTAGCAACGCCTGCATTTATAAGTGCATGAGGTTCTTGATTATAGACTAGATTTCCTATGGCTTTTGGACTAGTTGTTATTTTCGAATCAGCTTCCATAATGTTAAAAGTGATACCATATATTTCATCATCATCAGCATGATTAGCATCGCCAACTATTTTCATATAGACGGTATAGGTACCAACATCCTTGGCTTGAGGATAATCTGGTGAAAATTCCCCGTTTTTACCGACTCTAAAATAATATGCTCCGCCTTCGACTATAGCAGATCCTGGTATAATCAAATATTTATAATCGCCGGTATAACGGTAATGGTCATCGTCATATACTTGTGGAGCTTGTATTATCATCGGCCAAGCCTTTTCAATCACGAATTGTTTGACCGCTGTTGCACCACCAACGGTGACTCTTGCTTCATAAGTTCCGGCATTAACACATTCATCAACTGGATTACCGTTTTGAAAATATGAAATAGTTGGATTAGTAAAGGCTAATGTATTATATTCGGATTTGATTGATGCCGTTTTGTGGTCATCTCCATCATATTCAGCATTATTAGCGTAAACGGTAAGTGTTAATCCTTCATTTTCCACACAATCTTCGCTTGAACATGAGGCAGTAATGGTATTTCCGTTAGCGACATATGACCAAATATGCACATGCATAATAGTCATATATTTCCAACGATTTGTTGCATAATTAGTTTGTTGATCATCGCTATAAGTTGGGGCTTGAGTAGAGTTTCCCAAAACAACCATATTATCAGGAATTAATAAAGTTCCACTAATACCATTACCAGGATAGCTTCCAATGGCGTTTACAGTGCCTCCATAGATGGTGACTGTACCACCGCTACCAGAATTACCATTACCAATACCACTAGCGCCTAGACCACCAGTCGTATTAATCGTTCCTCCATAGATGGTGACTGTACCACCGTTTCCAAAGTTACCACCACCAATACCAGCACCATTTTCACCACCATTAGAGGTGATAAAACCACCATAAATGTTAACAGCGCCGCTATTAGAACCTAGAGAAGAACCTCCAATACCAGCAGAAGATTTAATACCATTAGCAATAATAGTACCCGTTCCTAAGGCTTGAGTATAAATGTTTAAAGTCGCACCTTCAGATAAATGTATGCCTTTATTTGCCGCTAATGTTTTTCCATCGCAAATGATTAAATTAATAGTTCCAGAAGCGATTATACGTTCTGATATAGAAACGTTATTATTAACGACATACCAACCATTAAGCCAATTTTTCTTAGTAGAGGTCACTACTTCATAGTCATCACAGCTTTTTGCTTCACTTTGTACAGAATCATGGATTCCATCCCAGGTTTTATAGATATATGAAATGGGGTTAGCCGCATAGGCTGTTTGTACTTGCTTATCTACAGAAAAGTGGCTGACAGCAAAAGTAGCACTTCCAAATAACAAAGCGATAATAGAAGAGATAATTAAAAACGTTTTTCTTTTCATAGGATATTTACTCTCATTAATACATTAATGTTAATTTATAAAAGAGAGGGAAGCAAGCACATTTCCCCGAAAAAACGGGAATTTTCACTACTAGGGAACTACTTAGATATGAAACTTCAAAAATAAAGAAAAAGCCCTGATTTCTCAGGACTTTCCACCATTTCTGCTAGTTTTCTAGTATTTTACGCAGCGGACTAGCAGTTATTTCACCCCTTTTTCCTTATTAATAAGGTTTAGGGGTAGCGGGTATTTATGGTGGATCTGAAGAGGCTCGAACTCTCTACCTCATCGTTGCGAACGATGCGCTCTCCCAGGTGAGCTACAGACCCAGTGCCATATTATATTAAGATATTTGAATAAAAATATCTAGATAATTATGCTTCAACAAGTTTGGCTTTCTTGCCGATTGGCTTCGCGTTTTTAAGAATCTCGGTTTTAACTTCGTTGATCATCTCTTTTTCATCAACTTCTTCGAACTCAATTTCGTCTAATACATCTTGTAAGTGATATTCGTGTAATAAGTATTCTCTTGTTTGTAAGCCAATAATAACGCTTAAAGAAGCATTGACTACGCCTTGGATTGTGGAGCTCACCACTACAGAGATAACGCTTGATAAGGCTGAAACTTTGCTAACAGCGTTTGAAATACTGTTCGCAATCCCTCCAACAAAATTGGATGATGTCGCAGAAATACCATACGCGGTTAAAGAGTTAGTAAGAACAGTTAAATATATTTTCATGAGCTTAGAATCACTTGGTCTAAAACCATAGAGATACACTAAATCTTTAATTAACCCTAATTCATATACCGCTACAAAGGCTGTATCAACAAATTGAGATTGTGAGAACATTGTCACTAAACCAATCTTTAAGGCATGATCTCTAATTAATTTACGAGATTGTTTCTTCACATCACCGTCATAGATTTGGCCTAATAATGATTTAATCTGTTTATCGTTATTTGATACACGGGCAATGGCCAATTCACCAACGAGCCTTTCGTTGTACCAAGTCGCTCCTTCCACTTTCGCATTGTAGTCAATCATCTTATCAGCGATTTCTGTTCTAAGTTGTTTGTTGTGCTTCTGAGCGTTTCTCACCGTTCTATCATTCACGTTGGTGATGAAATATTTCATCTTATGGATTTTCGTTACTGGAACGATGAATAAGAAGATGAAGATGAGCACAGAAACACCGATAGCGACATATCCAGCAATATCGTTGATTTCATACACTCTTAAACAGATGAGGAATAAACAAGTGAAGATGATAACTCCAATTCCACCAATGAGGAAAACGAGACCAGCTTTGATTAGTTTACCGTTCTCTGGTTTTGTGTATCTTGCCTTATATTCTTCAAATGACATCTTTTCGTTTTCTTTATTTTCTGCCATAAATTAATCTCCATCTATTTCATCAAAATCCTCGACAAAAGTCGCCTTTTCTTCGATTTCGTCGTATTTTGTGTCACTTATTTTTAATGCTTCAAATTTATTGTTAATCTTGTTAACACGATTATCGAGTTTATCTTTAGAACTGCTTGCTCTTCCAAGTTGAGTAGAGAACGTCTCCCATTCTTTAGAGAACATGCCAAACTCTTTTCCTAGTTTCACAAGTTGATTAGTTATCTCTCTGACGTTCTTCGCTCTTTCACCTTCAATACGAATCATATTGATGGTTACTAAAATCGCTGGAAGAGTAGACGGGGAAGTTAAGATGACTTCGCATTGTCTCGCATATTCCACGACCGATTCACAGTTTTGATGGATATAGGCAAAGATGCCATCGTTAGGAATGAACATAATCGCTTGAGGAGCGGTTTTGCCATCGATGATGTATTTGTTTTTAATCGTCGTGATGTGTTTCTTCACATCAGAGACAAATAGTTTTTGTAAGTCTTCTTTTTCTTTCTCGTCAGTAGTTTCAAACAATCTCGCATAAGTAGCAAACGGGAATTTAGAATCGATACAGATCATCTTGTTCGGTTCTGGCATAAAGACCACCGCATCTGCTCTTACCTTATTCTCTTCATCTTTCGCATTCTTGATCGTATATTGTTCTTTATAACAGCCAATCGTATCGCCGAAAACATTATGGAGAACCATGGATAATTGATATTCGCCGTATTGACCTCTATTTTGATTGTTCTCTAAAACATTCTTTAAAGAGACGACGTCCTTAGAGAGTGATTCAATATTCTTTTGAGCCTCATCGATGACTTTTAATCTTTCTCTAACCTGAGACATAGATTCGGTAGTAGTTTTGAAACCCTGTTCTAATTGTTGATCAACTTTCTTATTGATCTCGCTCATCTTGAGAGTCATTTGTTCGTTTAAAGAATCAAATCTCTTATTGATACTCTCAGAAATGTTCTTTTGGAATCTCTCTAGTTTCTCATTGTTTAATTCGTTTGTTTTATTATCATGCTCTGCAATCTCTTTCATCTGCTTGGCTACTGATAATTCGATATCGTTTTTAATCTCATTATTCAATTCGTTTAGTTTATGTTGAATCTCCCAAATCTCTTTTAAATTGAGTTCTGGTTCTTTGACATTTCTATGGGCTTTCACTTCATAGATAAAGAAGGCGAATAAGCCTAAAAGGGTAATTGAGACCAAAACGATGATAACGATTTCCATAAGAATACTTTATCAAAATTATTCTTATTAATCACTCTTTTATTCGAGTTATCCACAAAATTCGGACAATGATAATATTTTGATGAAGAAGGATGAGAAATTGTTTACAATATTCATACAATGAATAATAGAGTCATCACCGTCATCGATTTGAAAGCCTTTTACTCATACGTTGAGTGTCTTGACCGTGGACTTGATCCGTGGACCACTCCTTTGGTCGTGGGTGACCGCTCCAGAAGCGTGAACACCATCATCCTCTCTGTCACTCCATACTTAAAAAGTAAAGGCGTTCCTTCTAGAGTAAGGATGAAAGATTTACCAAAAGGATATAATTATGTCTTTGCCACTCCAAGAATGGAAAGGTATATCGAAAAATCTTGTGAGGTAATCAATACCTTTTTAGAGTTCGTCAGCGAGGAAGATATGCACGTCTATTCAATCGATGAAGCCTTTATCGATCTCACCACCTATATTCCTTATTATAAAAAAGATGGGAAGAGCCTTGTCATTGATATTATCAATAGAGTTAAAGAGAAAACGGGATTACAAGCGACCGCTGGATTAGGAGATAACTTCTTCCTTGCAAAAGTAGCCTTAGATGTCTTTGCAAAAAAAGCGAAAGACGGTATCGGCGAACTTCATTATGAAGATGTTAAGACCAAATTATGGCCAATCACTCCTTTAAATAAGATATGGGGTATTGGACCAAGACTAGAAGCAAGGCTTAATAGATTAGGGATGCATAATATGGGTGATGTCGCGAATGCGAATAGAGATTTAATGCGCGCGAAATTCGGCATTATGGGTGACCAACTTGTCGACCAGGCTAATGGTATTGACGAATCTGATATTCACGAAGATTATGAACCAAAAGAAAAATCATTATCCTTTGGCCAAACATTGCCAAGAGACTATAACGTCAAAGAAACTAGACTCATCATCCGTGAATTATGCGACGACCTCGCGGGAAAAATGAGAGACGGAAAGATGAAGACAGACCTAGTCGCAGTGGGTATTGGTTATTCCTCTGATCAAGGTGGATTTTCAAGGCAGATGTCGTTAATGAAAGCTACTGATGATACCGATGAACTATATCAAGCTTTGATTGATTTATATGACCGTAATGTCACTAACTTACCAATTAGACAAGTTCATATCTCCTTTGGTCATCTCAACCACAATCACAATGTGGAACAACTAGATTTATTTAAAGATCCAAAGGCACAAGAAGAGAAAAGAAATCTACAACTGATGATTGACGAGATACATAATAAATATGGGAAAAACCTGTTATTAAGAGCCAGCGCGTTAACTGATTACAGCACCGCAAAAGAACGACATGAATTTATTGGAGGGCATAAAAGATGAGCGATCGCGGAATGAAGAAATGGAATGCTTATAAAACATTAGAAGATCATATGCCTGCGGTAGAAAAAACCATGCAAAACCAATATAAAAAGGCAAAACCACAGATTTCTAGTGAAGAAGCTGATGAAATAAATTATCACCTTGTTAATTATGCTGGAGAAGAAGTTATCATCACATATTATCGAGATAACGAAATAAAAGAAATCACCACTACTATAAAGAAGATATCTTCAGAAAATAGAGAATTAATATTACCTGATAGAAGCAAGATTAAGTTTTCTGAACTATTAGGAATTAAAGATAACGACTAAAAAAAGGAACTGTCTATGAAGTTCCATTTTTCTTTTTATAGATATCAATTAATGATTGAAGACGTTAATTAAGATTGCGATGAGGAAGAAGGTAATCGCGAAGATAAGAGTGAGAATGGAAACAACTTTCTCCATACCTCTTTCTTTAGTCTTGACGAAAACGTTAAGTCCACCACCAGTGATAGCACCAGAAGCACCTTCTGATTTACCACCTTGGAGTAAGCATAAAACAATGATGATGATGCTAACGACCGCTAAGATAATGTCATACCAATTCATATTGTTTTCTCCTTCGTGCCTAAATATATTACTCGATATCAAACTTGTTTATCAATAAAAAATTATTTTTTAGTTGATAGAAGCCTTCATCTCTAAGACGATATCACGTAGCTCTGCCGCTCTTTCAAAGTCGAATTCTTTCGCAGCTTTACGCATCTGTGATTCAAGGTCTTTAATCTTTTGATTAATCTCATTACGAGTTCCGTGTTTAGATAGCTTAATAATTTCGTCGATTTCATTATCGCTGTTATGGATTGGAGGGGTAATCGCTTTGATGATTGTAGTTGGAACAATACCATTTTCATCGTTATAACGAGACTGTATCTCTCTTCTTCTATTGGTTTCAGTGATTGCTTCTCTCATTGAATCAGTCATATTATCTGCATACATGATAACTAAGCCGTTCGCATTACGAGCCGCTCTTCCTGTCACCTGGACCAAAGATCTCGTGCTTCTTAAGAAACCTTCTTTATCAGCGTCTAAAATACAAACCAAAGACACCTCTGGAATATCAAGACCTTCTCTTAATAAGTTGATACCCACTAAAACATCGTATTTGCCTTTACGAAGTTGATAGATAACTTCACTTCTTTCTAATGTCTTAGTTTCATGATGTAAATAGACCGCTTTAACGCCTTTTTCCTTGAGATAATTAGTGAGATCCTCCGCCATATTGATTGTAAGAGCGACAATCATCACTCTTTCGTTCTTTTCAATACGTTGTTTGATTTCAAAAAGAATATCATCGACTTGTCCTAATGTCTTTCTCACTTCAATGCGTGGATCTAATAAACCTGTTGGCCTAATGATTTGTTCTGCAACTTCATGATTACATCTTTCTAATTCATAATCTCCTGGGGTCGCAGATGTACAAATAGTCTGTGGCATCATTGCTTCAAATTCTTCAAAATTAAGTGGGCGATTATCTAAGGCAGAAGGAAGTCTAAAACCATATTCCACAAGGGTTAGTTTTCTACTTCTATCTCCGTTATACATTCCTCTTAATTGAGGAATAGAGACGTGCGATTCATCGATAAATAAAAGAAAATCATCTGGGAAATAATCTAATAAGCAGAATGGACGTTCTCCTGGTTTTCTTTTATCGATATGACGGGAATAATTTTCAATGCCTGGGCACATTCCAAACTCCATCATACTATCCAAATCTTGGTTGGTACGCATGGAGAGTCTTTCTTCTTCTAAAAGTTTGCCCTCGCCTCTAAAATACGCTAATCGTTCTTGTAATTCTTCTCTAATGGACTCACAAGCGCTTCTAATTCTTTCTCTTGTTGACGCGTGGTCATAGGCTGGAAAGATTGGGTATGTTTGAAAAGTATGAACTACTTCTCCTGTAACAAGGTTATATTCATAAATTTTTTCAACTTCGTCTCCAAACGTATCAATTCTGATAACGTGACCATCAGAAGCATTCGCTGGCACGATTTCAATTAAATCGCCTCTAGTTCTAAAACAGCCCGGAGTTAAGTCGAGATTATCTCTTTTATATTGAGCGTCCACGAGGCGTTTAAAGAAATGGGAACGATTGATGGTCTCACCAACACGGATATCAAAAACGAGTTCTTTATATTCATCCGGATCAGTTAATCCATATATTGAGGCCACAGAGGCAACGATGATCGTATCTCTTCTTTCGATGATGGAGTTAATCGCACTTGTTCTTAACATCTCAATCTCATCGTTCATCACTGCATTCTTGCTGACATAAGTATCGCTTTTAGGAATATAGGCTTCCGGTTGATAGAAATCGAAATTTGAGACGAAATATTCAACACGGTTATGAGGAAATAATTCTTTAAATTCAGAATATAGCTGACTCGCTAAAGTTTTGTTATGGACGAGTATCAATGCTGGACGTTGCTCTTTAACGATGATGTTGGCCATGGTAAAAGTTTTACCTGTGCCAGTCGCGCCTAAAAGAACTTGAAGCTTTTTACCGGCATTTAAACCATCACACAACGACTTAATTGCGGTAGGTTGATCACCTGTTGGTTTGAAATTAGAAACTAGTTGAAATTCGTGCGTTTCGTCCATTTTTTAATGCAAATCCCTTATTTTTTACTTTTTTTCTTATTTGTGTTTGGAATGAATCCTTCGCCATAAACAGCGTTTGTCTGAGTGAATGTTGTAAAGGCTTTTGGATCCGTCTTAGCAATATATTTTTTGAATTGATCAAACTGTCTTCTATCAAAGACGACACGAAGGATTATTCTGTCTTCATTCTTATATCCACCTTGGGCTTTAATGATTGTTGCGCCTCTACCCATCTCATCTTGAGCGAACCTTGATATTTCTTCCCATTTATCAGAGATGACATCGGCTTGAATACTCGCGGTTTGGTTAACATAGATATATTCAATCATCAAAGAGGCTGCGAAGGCTGAAATAACACCACATAATGAGTTAACAAAGTTTTCACGAATTAAGATAATTGAGAGAAGGATGATGGAAGCATCAACTGCAAAAGAGGTGACAGATTCTTTGGCTCTTGTCTTTTCGGCAATCATTACAATGATAATGTCGACTCCACCAGTGGATCCACCACCAAGGAAAGTTAAAGCCACACCAGAGCCAACAAAGACACCACCAAAGACACCGCAAAGGATGATATATCCAATAGAACCATCTCCAGCAACAACCGTGGCTATTTGTTGGAAAACTGGAATACGGAGGAATAAGGCTAAAAAGGCTGGGTAGGCGATAGATGAAACAAGAGTTTTAATTGCAAATTCTTTACCGATAAAGAATAAGCCCACAAAGAACAAAAGAACGCTTGATCCACCAACGATAATATCGATGTATTGATCACCACCACCGATAAAGTGTTGAATGATGATAGCAATACCACTTAAACCACCGGAAACAATCTCTAACTTAGTGAGGAAAACACCCGCTCCAAAAGCAAGGATTGCAGAACCTAAAATAACAAGGAAAACACGAAACGCTTTTATGCCAAAGTCTCTAGACATTACTTTTTCTTTTAAATTACCCATGCTGTTTCGCCTCCTCTTGTAAATATGCATATATAAATCCATCGATATTGCCGTTCATCACAGACTCGACACTGACTTCTTCATAATCTGTGCGGTTATCTTTTACAAGCGTATATGGGCAGAAGACATAAGAACGTATTTGGCTGCCCCATTCGATATTTTTCTTTTCACCCACGATGGAATTGAGCTTATTCTGTCTTGCTTCAACTTCTAATAAATATAGACGGCTTTTTAACATACTCATCGCTGTTTCTTTATTTAAGAGTTGGCTTCTTTCAATCTGACAAGAAACAACAATACCAGTTGGTAAGTGAGTAATGCGAACTGCAGTTTCAACCTTGTTGACGTTTTGTCCACCTGCGCCACCACTTCGATATGTATCAACCTTTAAGTCTGAATCAGGAATTTGAATATCAATATTCTCGTCTTTAAATTCAGGAATGACGTTTACGGAAGCAAAGGAAGTATGTCTTCTTTTATTTGCATCGAAAGGAGATATTCTCACTAATCGATGAACGCCTTTTTCACCTTTTAATAATCCATAAGCGTGTTTGCCGCTTATTTTCATCGTCACAGATTTAATACCTGCTTCTTCTCCAGGTTCAAAGGAGATGGTTTGCATTTTAAAACGATGACTCTCAGCATATAACACATACATACGATACAACATATCCGCCCAGTCTTGAGCTTCTGTTCCACCCGCTCCTGGATGGATTTCAATGATTGCGTTAAGGTTATCAAATTCACCAGAAAAGAGTCTGCTAACTTCAAATTCTTTTGTCTCTTGTTCTAGTTCATTTAATGATTCTTCAATCCCTTCTAAAATTGATTCATCGCCAAGGGATAATAGTTCGTTTATGTCATTATAATTGTTTGTTAAATTATTAAAAATATCGTAGTTTTGCTTGGAATTATTGAGTTTTTCAATGATTTCTAAAGCGTTTTTACGGTCATTCCAAAAAGTTTCGCTTTCGCTTTGGGCTGTTAATTCTTTAATATCTTTTTCTAATTGAGCGAGGTCAAAGAGAAGACCCGAGTTGACGGATTCTCTCGCCAACAGCACCAAGTTCTTGTCTAAGAGTAACGAGGTCTTTCATTATTTGTCTTCTTCTTTCTTTTCAGCTGGTTGTTCAGCTGGTTTGTTATCTTCCGCTGGAGCGCTTAATTCGGCTTCAGGTCTTCTTTCAACTTTGATATTAACGAGGTTTAAAACGGAATCGACAGAGGCGATTTCTAAGCATTCTCTAAACATGCGATAACCTTCGTTAACGTAGTCTTGAAGTGGGTTGACGTTCGCGTAGCTTCTTAAATGAATACCTTCACGAAGTCTTGCCATCGCGTCAATGTGTTTGGTCCAGTTGTTATCAATACAGTGGAGGATGACATTACGTTGCACTTCATCAACCGCTCCCTCTGGCCAATCTTTTTGTCTTTCTAAATAGTAGTCATAGATGACATCACCAAGGTCTGGTCCACAGTCTTCAACTGGAGATTCATCGTATAAGTTTTTATTAAGTGAGCCGTTTGGTAAGAATCTTGGCTCAACTTCTTTGATGAGCATTTCACCACTGACGAGTTGATCGCTGCTTCCTAATGGAACGGCTTTATTAGCTAAGAAGTTACCAGTTGTGGAGAAGACTTCATCAACGATATCATCAATCGCTAAACCATCGATAATACGGTCACGTTTGTCATAGACAATTTGTCTTTGTTTAGCTAAAACATCGTCGTAATCAAGAAGTGATTTACGAGTATCGAAGTTTTGTCCTTCAATTCTCTTTTGCGCGCTTGTGATGACATTAGTGATCATCTTTGCTTCAAGAGCTTCATCACCATAATTCTTTTCAATGAAGTTACGGATGTTATCTGCGGCGAATCTCACTAAGAGAGTATCGTCAAAGGAAACGTAGAAACGAGAGAATCCTGGATCACCTTGACGGCCACTACGACCACGTAATTGGTTATCAATACGTCTTGATTCATGTCTTTCAGTACCAAAGACACATAAACCACCAAGGGCTCTTACTTCATCATCGATTTTGATATCAGTACCACGACCAGCCATGTTAGTAGCGAGCGTGATTGCGCCTTTACGACCTGCGAGCGCGATAATTTCCGCTTCACGTGCGTGGTTCTTCGCGTTTAACATTTCGTGTGGTAAGCCTTCAGCAGTTAATAAAGCAGAAATTTCTTCAGAGGATTCAACGGAAACAGTACCAATCAAGATTGGTTGACCTTTCTCATGTCTTTCTTTGACTTCCTTAACTAAGGCAGCGAGTTTTGGTCCTTTATGGGCATAGACAAAATCTAAAGCATCAATTCTTTGAATTGGTCTATTAGTTGGGACACAAACAACGCGCATGTTGTAGATTTTTCTAAACTCTTCTTCTTCAGTTTTAGCAGTACCTGTCATACCAGCCATCTTTGTGTATAAACGGAAGAAGTTTTGATAAGTGATTGTCGCAAGAGTAACTGTCTCTTGTTTGATTTGCACGTTTTCTTTGGCTTGAACGGCTTGATGTAAACCATCAGACCATTCTCTACCTGGAAGAACACGACCTGTGAATTGGTCAATGATTTGCACTTGGCCTTCTTTATCAACGAGATAATCAACATCTCTCGCCATAATGTAGTTTGCTTTCAAAGCGTTGTGAATACGGTGAACTAAATCAGCATATTCAGGATCATATAAGTTTTTAATACCGAACATTCTATCGGCTTTTTTGTTACCATCATCAGTTAAGTTGACTGTTTTCTCTTTCACATCGACAACGTAATCAACTTCTTTCTTTAAAGTCTTAACGAATCTATCCGCGACAGTATATTGAGAAGCAGTAGCTTTCGCACCACCAGAAATGATAAGTGGAGTACGGGATTCATCGATTAAGATGGAGTCAGCTTCGTCAACGATACAGAAGTTGAGTCCACGTAAAACTCTCGCTTTGCGAGATGTTGCCATATTATCTCTTAAGTAGTCGAAACCTAATTCAGAGTTAGTGGTATATGTGATATCACATAAATACGCTTCTTTCTTTTCAGAAGCAGTCTTTTCTCTCATGTTGACACCGACAGTAAGTCCTAAGAAACGATAAACTTGACCCATCCATTCCGCGTCACGAGTTGATAAGTATTCGTTAACAGTAACAACATGGACACCTTTGCCCGCCAAAGCATTGAGGTAAACAGCCATAGTACATGTTAAAGTTTTACCTTCACCAGTTTTCATTTCTGCAACATCACCATCGTTAAGAACTAACGAACCGATGATTTGCACTTTATAAGGATGTTCATTAAGTGTTCTTCTCGCTGCTTCACGAGCGACCGCGAAAGCCTCAACTTTGATATCTTCAAGAGTTTCACCTTTTGCAAGTCTATCTTTAAAGTAAGGCGTTTTTGCTCTTAATTCGTCGTCAGATAAAGCGCGCATTTGCTTTTCAAGCGCCATAACTTTATCCGCTACTCTTTCATATTTTTTAATTGCTCTATTGTCAAAGAATCCCATAAATACATCCTTTCATAAACTTACTAGCAGAAATGTGCTGCCTTATAACTATACCATAAGCGTTATATTATAGTCCAATGCTTTAAGCATGTTTGCTAATATGCGACTTATCATCTTTTGTTTTCGCAATAACGAGAACTTTTATATCTTTTGGTTGTCCTTGTCTGATCATCTTTAAACAAGCATCGATTGTTGACCCAGTTGTGTGGATATCATCGACGAGTAAAACCTTCTTATTTTTCACTAATTCTATATTAGACATTTTTAAATATTTACCAATATTTGTTCTTTCGGTTTTTTTCAAAGATGATTGCTTGATATTTTCTGTTTTTTCAATCAATCTTACAATTGGATTATTAAGATGAGAAAATATCTCAATCACATGATTAAATTCTCTTTTTAAATCCTCGGTTTTATATGAAGGAACAGGAACCACAATATATCCTTTATATAATAGAGATAGTTCTCTTCTAATCTGTTTTAAAAAGACATCAGAAAGTGCGATATCGTAGCAGCCTTTTAGCTGATATATTAACGATCTTATCTCATCGTCATATTCATATATCGCTAAGCATTTAGTTTGATCATGCTTAAAAACAATAAACCTTGGATATAATTTCTTTTGACATGATTCACATAAACAATAATCATCATGCAATAAAGAATAAAATGTTAAGGATTTAAAAGATTTTAGACATATTTTGCAGACTTTTGTTGGCTCTTTTAATTTCTGCAATTGCGTTTTCAATTTCTTCATTGCTTTCATTTGCTAAAAATATTACCTCCCCATCTGGATGTTCCTTCTTTCTTCCTACTCGACCAGCGATTTGTATTAAAGCGTGTGAATTATATAATGTGTGATCCGCTTTAAAGATAATCACTTGTAAATCTGGAAATGTCACACCTCTTTCTAGAATTGCTGTTGTCACAATATAACGGTATTTGCCCTCTTTGAATTCCTGGAGTTTGTTTTGCCTATCACCAACTTTAGAATGTAAACATAGCCCTCTTTTAAAAAACAACTTTAAAAACAAATATAACGATTCGCACATATCGATTGTAGGCACGAAAATAAATACAGGTTTTGTCTTTTTTAAAAACTTTCTCAAAACATCTATTAATTCTATATGAATAAACACTCCTTTTCTCACGATTAAGCGAGGTACAGGAAGTGGATGCATATGGTATCTTGAAAACAGCTCTTCTATCTCTCCTCCGTTTTCTTTATGAAAGGATAAGGCATTATCTGTTGGGGTCGCGGACATCATAATATAATTTCTTCTCACCGATCGACGAAAGAATGCTTCTAGCACCTGATTTCCATTAAAGGGGAAAGCATCTATCTCATCCACAATCAATAAATCAAAGTATTTATCGTATCGATATAATTGATGGGTAGTTAAGACCACTAAATCACCTTTAGTATCTTCGGTATGACCTCCATATAAACAAATAACCTTATTTCTTTTAAATATATCTTTGAAACGATTATATAGTTCAATCGCCACATCTCTTCTTGGGATAGCAAAACCTACTGTTTCACCACATTCAATCGCGTATTTAATCACCTTTAATACTATTTCCGTCTTTCCTGATCCACATACCGCGTGCACTAATGTGTTTTTGTTATTTTTATAATTATCGATGAGCTTTTCTGATAGCCGCATTTGATCTTCTGTGAGGTCATAATCTAGCTTGTAATACGCGCTTTTAGGGTAGGCGATATCCCCTGTTTCTTCCCCTCCAATAAATGTGATGCATTTTCGACAGTAAAAAGAACCTCCTCGAATCCCTAGATAACGAGGATCAGTATTACCACATACTGGGCATTTATATGTTTCTATATTGCATTATCTCCTTTCTTTTGCTTTAATGCTTATACAACCTGTCACGCAGAGCTGAATAGGCTCAGACAGGTTTTATTTTGTTTTTATAGGCTTCTTCTTGACTACTGTTTGGTTATTTGCTTAAATGTTTATACCGCGTCTAATTGGCTCTATGAGGCCTGACGCTTTTTTTCTTTATATAACTTATATTTTCTTGTTTCTTGCGGCTTTTTTCTTTTGATAATTTCAACAATTGTTTTATCACTTTTATCAATTCTTAAACCAACTAGTTCCTTGTCGCTAAAGTCCGATCTAACCCCTCGTATAGGTCTAGTATGAACAACGGATTTTTCAATATTGTTTGAAATAGGAACATTCATTTCTTTTCTATGATGTCCAGGCGTAGTTCCAAAAACAACCGCATCATATTTATTCTTTCTTCTATGTTTGCTATAGATTAATGACGGATGCCCGCCATTTGGATAAGATGCATAAAATTTGCCCCTTTTAATAATTGTTTTTCTTTTTTTGCTCACATTTTATCCTCCGCGTTTACCAAAAACAGTTCCCGATCTTTTTGCTCATAGTGAAAACGTCTTCTAAAAACGAAGATGACCGTTTTAGCTTTGAGAAAAAAATCCCCCATACTTATATATAGGGGAAAAATCGCTTTTTTCGACGCAGAAAATTATTTTTCTATTAAATTTACTCTTCTTTCGTGTCTTCCGCCTTCAAAAGCTGTGTTTAGGAAGATGTCAACACGACGAAGCACTTCTTCTTTATTCATGAACTTCGCACCAAAGGAGATGACGTTCGCATTATTATGCTGTCTCATTAACGAGGCCACTTCATCATTATAGCCAAGGCCACATCTTACACCTTTAACTTTATTCGCGGTCATCATAATACCTTCACCAGATGTGCAAACAAGGACGCCATAATTAGCCTTACCTTCAGAAACAAGTTCCGCTACCGCTCTACCAAAGATTGGGTAATCGCAACTCTCTAAAGAGTTAGTTCCACAGTCTAATACTTCATGACCTAATGAAATTAGGTGTTCTTTAACTTCTTCTTTTCTTTGGTAACCACCGTGGTCACAGCCAATCGCAATAATCATAATTATTCCTCCAATGCTTTAAATATGTCTTCTGAAGGGATTAAGCCCTCTCTTACTATCTTTGTTTCTGGTCCAGATAAATCTACAATCGTGCTTGGCTTTTTGCCGTTTGCTTTGCCTCTAACAACAAAGTCAATTTCATCCCCAAACACTTTCTTCACTTCTTTACTAGTGAGACATGGGGGTTGATCCGCCCTATTAGCACTTGGAACTAGAAGTGGTTTATCTAAGTTATATAAGAAATCTAATGCTTTTTTGTTATTAGGAACACGGATTCCGATGACATCTGTACCACATGTAACCCATTTTGGAACCACTTTTCCTTTTACTTTTAATAATAATGTTATTGGCCCGGGCATAAATTTATTAATTAATTTAACTGCCCTATTATCAACTTCTGCATAAAAAGAAATGACATATGGGTCATATAGCATTAATGTATATGGCTTGTTTGGTTTTCTTTGTTTGATGGCGTTTAATTTCTGATAAGCTATCTCGTCATCAAAATAAACACCTAGTCCCATTACTGTTTCAGTTGGGAAGGCAACAACACCGTGTGATCCAAGAGCGATTTTTGCTTTAATATAACGTTTCATATTAATCACTTTCTATAATAACAAATCTAATCTTATTACATATATCTTTATAAAAAGAAAATTTATTTTTTGGTAAATATTTATTAATTAATTCAGTTAGCTTTTCTTCCATGTCTTCTTCAATTTCAAAACCGACAATAAAACGTGGATTTAAATAATTAGTAATGACAGAAAGAATTCTTTCATAAAAGAGATATCCTGGCTTCGCTAATAAGGCAAGCATTGGCTCATATTCGCGAACTTGAGGGTCGATATTATCTTCGTTTTCAATATAAGGCGGATTGCAGACTATAACATCATATCTATCTTTGAAATTTGAAAACAAATCTCCCTCAACAAACTCCACTTCCTTATATTTAAATTGCTCGGAGTTCTTTTTAGCAACATCAAGAGCCTTAGGAGAAATATCGGAAAGAGTTAATGATGTATGTTTATTAGAAAGGGATAGACCAATTGCCCCTGAGCCACAACATAAGTCTAATAACGAAATATCTTTATCTACGAATTTCTTATCGATCTTTTTTCTCATTATTTCAACGAGTGATTCGGTTTCTTGTCTAGGAATCAAAACGTTCTCATCGACATATAATTTATGCCCACAGAAATATTGATATCCAGTCACTTGTTGAACTGGCTTTCCCTTCCTCAGCAAAACTAGTTTTTCATTATCAAAATCAAATTCAATTTCATCGTCAATATGCATAAAAAATGCGGTAAAATCAGCAAAATTACCAACAAAACACAAATATTCCTTAATTACAGAGTCACTTAAAAAGGGATTATTTTCTTTCTTTAAAAGGAAGTATATTTGACGATAAGTTGTGATCATTCTTCACCAGCGATTTTCATAGCTTGGTCGTAATGGATTAAGGCATCGATAATATCATCAATATCCCCTTCCATCACTCTATCTAATTGTTGAATTGTAAACCCAATACGGTGGTCGGTAACACGGTTTTGTGGATAGTTATAAGTTCTGATTTTTTCACTTCTTTCGCCGTGTCCAATTTTTAATCTTCTTTCGTTTCCAATCTTCTCTTGTTGTTCTTCAAGCATTGTGGAATACATTTTAGTACGAAGCATCTGCATCGCGATTTCTCTATTTTGAATTTGTGATTTCTCAGTTTGACAGCTCACGACAATACCTGTAGGAATATGGGTGATACGAACCGCGGATTCGGTCTTATTAACGTTTTGTCCACCTGCGCCTTGAGAACGATATGTATCAACTTGTAAATCTTGAGGATTGATTTGAATATCTATTTCTTCTGCTTCAGGCATCACAAGAACAGTAGCAGTTGATGTGTGGATACGACCACTGGCTTCTGTACGAGGTACGCGTTGCACGCGATGCGCGCCACTTTCAAATTTTAATCTAGAATAGACAGAATCGCCTTTAATCATAAATGACACAAGGGCAAAACCGCCCGCTTCAGATGGGTTTTCATCAAGCATTTGAATCTTCCATCCTTTTTGTTCGGCGTATCTTGTATACATTCTAAATAAATCGCCTGCGAAAATGTTTGCTTCATCTCCACCTGCCGCACCTCTAATTTCCACGACGATGTTCTTATCATCATTTGGATCGCGAGGTACGAGTAGACCTTTTATTTCTTCTAATAAAGAAGCTTCTTGTTCTTGAAGTGTTTTAAGTTCTTCTTTTGCCATCTCTGCGATTTCAGGGTCTGAATCATTGCTCATAAGCAAAGCATCATCCAAGTCAGAGACGACCTTTTGATATTTGTGGAACGCTTCCACTTGTTCAGAGAGATAACTTCTTTCCTTGGATATATCACGAAAACGCTTGATATCCTTGGTAACAGTATCACTCATCAATTCTTCATCAATTTCTTTTAATCTTTTTTCCGCCGTTAATAGGCGTTGTTTCATGTTTTCTTCCATATTTTCTTAACCGATAAGTATTGTATCATTATTCCTCCTAGTTAATAAAGAGACATTTCTTTATCGTTAATATGAATATTAACTCTTTTTGAAAATGTCTTATTGTTGTATAATCTTTAAGAAGTCTATGGCGTACAAAGCATTATATAGAACATATCGACCAACCACTTTTGAAGAAGTTGCCGGCCAACAACATATTGTTCGCACCTTCAAAAATGCCCTCTCTACAGGTAAGATTTCTCATGCCTATTTGTTTGCGGGACCACGTGGTACTGGTAAAACTACAATGGCTAAATTATTAGCAAAGGCTCTTAACTGTGAAGAAGGTTTAGGCTGTCAGTGCAACCACTGTAAGAACTGTGAAGCTATCAATAGCAATTCACATCCAGATGTTTTAGAAATCGATGCCGCCTCTAACCGTGGTATTAACGAGATTAAAGACTTAATTGAGAAAGTTAAATATTCCACCATTCTTGGTAGATACAAAGTATATATTATCGATGAAGTCCATATGATGACTAACGAAGCTTTTAATGCTTTATTAAAAACGTTAGAAGAACCACCAGAACACGTCATCTTCATTTTAGCGACAACTGAACCTCATAAATTATTACCAACCATTCTTTCAAGATGCCAAAGATATGATTTTGGTAAAGTCCCTAATGAAGAGATGTCCAAAAGAATTCAAACCATCTTAGAAAAAGAAAATATTGAATATAACCAAAACGCAGTTGACCTCATCATCTCATTAAGCGACGGAGGAATGCGTGACGCTTTATCAATGCTTGATCAAGTTCTCGCATATTCAGGCAACACTCTAAATGAGAATGATGTGTTATCAATCTTCTCTCTAGAATCAAAGGCAGAGAAATTATCATTAATTCATTCACTTCTTAAAAACGATGTCAGCGATGTTCTTAACCGTGTCCAAAAATATTTAGCTAAGGGCACCGACATCAAGAGATTAACAAACGACTTATTATCAATATTCAAAGACGCTTTAATCTATTCTCTTACAAATAAAAAAGATCTTTTAGAATCCATCAGCGATAAAGAAGCAAGTGAGATTATTCTCGCCACTAACACGAATACATTAAATGCTTATATCCAAACTTTGATGGAATCACTAAAAGACTATAAGAATGTCGCGGATGCTAATACTCTTTTTGAAGTCACTTTACTCAAGATGGCAACATTAAATAAACCGTCGCTTCAAAGACCAGTATTTCCTGAACCACAGTCAATTCAAAAAGAAGAAAAAATTGAAAAACAACCTATTTTTGTTGAAGAAATTAAGCAAAACCCAGTTAAAATTGAAACTCCTGTAGTTGAGGAAGTTAAAGAAGAAACTCCACCATTACAAGAAGAAATCAATCCTGTTGGCACGCTTTTATCTTTAAAAAATACTTTGCATGATGGCGTTTATAAAATTGATTCTGACACAGTTATTAAAATTATTGTGACCGGCAAAAAAGAAATCAAAAACGAATTCCTTGATAAATGGTCTCAATTAAAGAAATATACCACTCACCCAGAGTATGGAAAGATTGCCACATTGCTTATCGATGCTCACCCATTAATCGTTTCTAATGAAGTTTTATTATTAGAATTCCCAATGACAAACTTAGTGGAAAAAGCTAATGCTGAGGGCAATCAAAAAATGATTCAATCGTTGATTAACCACGTCTTCCACAAACACTTATTCGCTTATAGTGTTTCAAGAAAAGAATCGGTTGATTATCAACGTCTATTTATCGATTTAAAAGGAGTAAAGAAACTCCCAAGACCAGATGCGGTCAATTTAGAATTTGAGGTGAACAAATTATGAACATGCAACAAATGATGATCCAAGCCCAAAAGATGCAAAGAGAGCTCAACAAGGCAAAGGAAGAATTACACAACAAAGAATTCAGCGTGAAAAAGGCTGGACTAGTGACTATCGGAGTGATGGGTGATAAAACCATTTCTGAAATCACAATTGAACCAGATGCTTTCAACGCCGAAGACAAAGAAATGATTGAAGAAATGATCATCTCTGGCATCAACGAATTGCTCGAACAAATCGATGCCGAAGAAGAAGCAATCAATGAAAGAATCACAGGTAAGTCCGGAGGATTAGGTTTTTAATGAATCCATTAAAACCAATTAATAGACTAACAGATTCACTTGCTAAACTTCCCGGAGTTGGAAGAAAAAGCGCGGAACGTATGGCGTATGCCCTTCTTGATAAAAGTGAAGAAGACCTCCAAGAATTTTCTAGCGCCCTTCTTTCTTTGAAAGAATCTATTAAAAGATGCCCTAAGTGTGGACTCCTCATCGATAGCGATAGTTGTCCAATATGCGATGATCCAAATAGAGATAATAGCAAGATTCTTGTCGTCTCATATTACAAAGATGCTTTAGCGATTGAAAACACAGAAGGCTATAACGGTTTATATCATATCCTCAATGGAGAAATATCTTTAAATAAAGGAATTACTGTTGATAACCTCAACATCTCTTCTTTAGAAGAAAGGGTGAATAACGGTGTGGATGAAGTCATCATCGCCACCAACCCCACAATCGATGGGGAAACTACTGCCTTATATATCAGCAAGATTCTTCAAGGAAGCAAAGCTAACGTCACCCGTTTAGCGTATGGTCTTCCAATGGGTGGCAACCTTGATTACGCCGATCAGATCACATTACAAAAAGCCTTAGAAGGAAGACACAAGATTTAGGAGATAATTATGTTTGTTACAATCGAAGGACCTGAAGGTTCAGGCAAATCCACCGCTACTGAAACAGTCATCAACAAGCTTAGAGAACTCGGTTATGATGTTTTAAAAACGCGTGAACCAGGTGGTACCCCTATCTCTGAACAAATCCGCAATGTCATCCTCGATAAAGAGAACAAAACAATGGATGGTCGTACCGAAGCTTTATTATATGCGGCCGCAAGAAGACAACATTTAGTCGAAAAAGTTTGGCCTGCTGTTAAAGAAGGCAAAATCGTCATCTGTGACCGCTATATCGATTCATCTCTCGCCTATCAAGGTGGAGCGAGAAACCTCGGCATTGAAAACATCATCAATATCAATATGTTTGCTACCGAAAACACTTGGCCAGACCTCACATTATTATTCGACATCCCACCAGAATTAGGTTTAGAAAGAATATCATTAAACAAAAATCGCGAAGTCAATCGTCTTGATTTAGAAACGCTTGAATTTCATAAAAAAGTCCGTCAAACCTTCCTTAATTTGGCAGAAAAATATCCTGAACGTTTTGTGATTATCGACGCTAGCAAGTCTAGAGAAGAAGTTGCACAAGATGCATTGAACGCGGTATTAGCACGTTTATGCAAGTAGAAAAATATTTAAAAAATTATCAGCCAACAATATATAAAACCTTTGTCAACGCATTAAGCGACAATAAGCTTTCTCATGCTTATTTGCTCGTTGGTAATAAAGGTGTTCCATTATTAGAAATCGCCACCTTTTTAGCGAAGTCTTTATTATGTGACGATCCTTCTCCACTTGCTTGTAACAACTGTATCTCTTGTTTAAGAGTTGATGATAATAACTATCCTGACTGCATCATTTTAAATGGAGAAGAAAAACTAATCTCTAAAGACGCTGTCGATAACATCTCTCATCAATTTGAAAAAACACCATTAGAGAACAAAGGCATCATGGTCTATGTTCTCAACAGTATTGAATATATGAGAGAAGAGGCGATTAACGGTATCCTTAAATTCTTAGAAGAACCTCAGGAAGGTGTTTATGCTTTCTTGACTACAAATAATGAGAACGCGATACTGCCTACTATTGTTTCACGCTGCCAAACCCTTCACCTTAAATCAATAGACCGCAAAATAGTGATTGAACAAGCAATCGACTTAGGTGTCGAAAGAAGCGATGCTGAACTCCTCTCTTATTTCTATAATGACGGCGAGCTCATTTATGAGATTGTTAATGATGAAGATGAAAGCGCTAGTTATTTCACTTGTAAAAAAGCTTTAGAAGAACTATTAAATGCTTTAAAAAACGGAGACAACGAATACGCTGTTTATTATGTGCAAAGCAAAATATCACCACTAGTGAACAAAAAGGAAACTTTCCGCTTTTTCTTAGATTGTTTAATCGCGGTTTTTGAAGATTTGTTAAATATTCAAAATAATAGAGAGATAGCCTTAACAAATTATGATACAATACTTCAAGATATACTCGCGAACAACAACATCGATATATCATCTTGTCTATTAGAACTATTAAAGCAGAGAAATATGATTGGTTTAAACCTCACTATTCCTCTTCAATTAGACCATATCATTTTATACATCGTAAGGAGTGCTAACCATGAGTTCAAATAATAACTTTACATATTTTGTCGGTATCACTTTTGATAACGCTTCCCGTTCATACTTTTTTGGTTATGACGATAAATCATTAAAAAACGGCGATAAGGTCGTCGTTGAAACAGTGAGAGGCATGGAACTTGGTACTGTTACTATTGCCCCAATCGAAATTGCCAAACTAAAAAGCGAATTAGAATTAAAACCAATCTTAAGAAAAGCTTCAGAAAGCGATATCAAAATCGATGAAGCAAATAAGAAAGACGCAGTCGAAGCATTAAAGATCTGTGAAGTGGAATCAAAAAACCTCAATCTCGATATGAGATTAATTTCCTGTGAATACACTTTAGATAAAGCAAAAGTCATATTCTCTTATCTCGCCGATGATAGAGTGGACTTCCGTGAACTTTTAAAAGTGCTCGCTCATAGATTACATACCCGTATTGAACTTAGACAAATCGGTACAAGAGATAAGGCTAAATCCATCGGGGGATTAGGCGTTTGTGGTCGTGAATTATGCTGCTCTTCATTCCTCAACGAATTCGATGGCATTTCCATCAATAGAGCAAAGAACCAAATGCTCGCGATTAATGTTCCTAAGTTAAGCGGACACTGTGGCAAACTTATGTGTTGCTTAAAATATGAAGACGATATCTATACGGACTGCAAAGTCAATTTCCCAGAACTCGGCAAAACTTTCTTCATCGATAAAGTTGAATATAAGGTGACAGGTATCAACGTAATTTCAGAAACGATCAAATTAGAGAACCAAGAAAACATTATCAACCTCACCTTAGAAGACTTTACCAAACAAACTAATTTTAGAAGTAACCGTAACAAAGATAATCGTGAACGCGATAGTAGAAATGATCGAAACGAAGTAAAGGCCGAAGACAATAACGAGAATAAAGAAAATAGAAACGAAAGACGTAACGACAACAGAAACGAAAATAGAGATAACAGAAACGACCGTCGAAACGATAGACGAAACAATAGAAACCCACGTCATAACAACAGAAGAAACGAAGATAAGAAACCAAGCGATGAAACGAGATAAGAATTTTGCGGATGATAAACCTCTTCTATATCTGCTCGCGACTCCAATTGGTAATTTAAAAGAATTGTCCCCGCGTGCACTTGAGGTTTTAAACTCGGCAGATTTAATCGCTTGTGAAGATACGAGGAACACTTTTTCCTTGCTCTCCCATTTCAACATTAAGAAAAACCTTGTGAGTTTAAGAGAGCATAACGAAAAGGCGATGAGTTTAAAGATTGTTGAAGACATCTTGAATGGCAAAAAAGTTGTCTATGTCAGCGATGCTGGCTATCCATGCATTTCTGATCCAGGCAGCATCCTCGCTCAAGAATGTATCAACCACGATATCGCTGTCTCCACTATTTCCGGAAGTTCTGCTTTTATCAACGCTTTAGTCGCGTCGGGGTTAAACAGCGATCATTTCTATTTCTATGGCTTCCTTTCTAGCAAAGATTCAGAAGCCAAAAAGGAATTAGAAGGATTAGAATCTTTTCCTTCCACTTTAATCTTTTATGAGAGCCCACATCGCATTGAAAGAACAACACAGTTATTAAGTGAATATCTAGGAGATAGAAAAGCGGTTATCGCTCGAGAATTAACCAAGAAGAACGAAGAATATATCCGTGGATCATTACAAGATTTTTTAACACTCGATTTCTCTTCTATAATCGGTGAAATTGTCATCGTTATTGAAGGCAACAATAAGAAAGAAAACATCGAAGATAAAAAGATAATCGAGCACCTACAAATTCTCCTTAATAAAGGGATGAGTAAAAAAGATGCAAGCGAAGTCGTCAGCAAGATTGATAACGTTAATAAAAACGATGTTTACGACCTTGCCATCAAAATAAAATAACAGGGTTTTATAAGGAAAATCTGCACAATGGAAGCATATTTTGTAAACAATAAACCAAAAAGATACTTTAAAATAGATTTTTCTTTTTTAAAGAATATAAACTCGCTTTTTTATTACGCGGTGCTTCTATTACTAGTTGGTTTTGCCTTCTATTTTTTGATGTTAGTAGAAAACGGTTTCATCCTTTCTTATGGAGGGGATTTTACCGCGCAATATGTTCCAATGGGTTATCACATTTGGGATTATTATTACAGCATCTTAACCACTGGTCATATCACCTTATTTGATGAAACCATTTATCTCGGGGCATCGACGATTGGAAGCGATGCTTATTATGGTTTGTTCTCTCCATTTAATATCATCTTATTAATCTTCCCAAGACCGTGTGTACCATATGTCATCGGCTTGATGTCAATTATCAAACTAATGGTCGCTGGACTACTGTTTAGATACTACCTCAAATATATGGGCTGTAAGGAGTTCGCCGCAAGACTAGGTGGCATCTCTTATGCCTTTGTCGGATGGATGGCCTTTTATCTTTGGTATAACAATTATCAAGATGTATTAGTCTTCTTCCCCATTGTTTTACTCGGTATTGAGAAAGTTATAAGAGAAAAGAAGCCATGGCTATTAGCGTTTGGCTTATTCCTATTAACTATCAGCAATTATGTTTTAATGATTTCTTATATCATCGCTGCTTTCTTCTATGCGATGTTTCGTTATTTCCAAACGATTAGAACAAGATCGTTAAAAGATAATCTCTGGGTCATTCTATTTGGATTTTTAGGATTCTCGTTTGGCTTATTACTCGCTGGTACAATTTTAGTGCCAGCCTTCTTTGCCACAATCAATTCACCAAAAGTCTCATCCAATAGCTACTGGTTAAATGTTAAAACAGTTTTTAAGGATCGTGATTTTGGTCTTGTCTTCTCATACATCTTCAACTGGGAAAAGGCGAAAGACCAACACGATGTGGCCATTGGCATAAGAGCGTATTATCCAATCCTTAACTTCTTCTTCCCTGCCACAACAGATAGAAGTATGCCTACTTTAAAGTATACAGGTTGGGATTTTGATGACCTATGCTGTTCATTATGGGTCTATCTACCAAATATATTATTCTTAGTTCCAGCATTGATTGATTCAGCAAGAAGAAAGAAATTCTCTCATTTAATCGCCGCGGCATTACTAACATTAACATTGTGTACCCCATTCATGTATTACCTATTCATGGGAATGGTTAATGCTTATGCAAGGTGGACCTTATTTGTCACTAGTTCCATCATCACCTATGTCTCTTTATATATCAGCGATTTAGAAAATAAGAATAGGCACTATATCCATTTTGGTTATGCTTTTGCTATCGCAGGAATTATTGCAGCCTATATCTTAACTTTAAAACTACCAGAGATATATCAACAAACCGGTTCAAGAGGAACTGTGGTTAAAAGATTCCTTTATAAAGATCTCGATCTCACTCACCTCGCTTTTGGAATTGAACTCGGTTATGTAACCATCGCTTATGTCTTATTATTTATCTTTTATAATAAGAAGAAATTCGTTCAAACATTCTTAACTTGTATGGTGGTTGTGGAAGCTGTCGTGATGGGCACATTAGTGAGCAATTTCCATGGTTGGGACACAAAGAAAAACAATGGTTATTCGATAAATAACGAACTACATGATGTCATCAATAGGATCAAAGGAGAAGAAAAGGTACATAGTCGTTTCTTCACTTCCTTTAATGATGCTTATTCAGATGAGAACACGATGATGAACGGCTATAGCAGCGGTTCATATTTCCATTCTTTATATAACTTCAATGTCGACTATTTCACAAGATGGTCAAGAATGAGATCAGGTGTTAATTCCGTTGGGGGGAGATATCGCGGAAAAATTCAAGACTTAGATACATTCTTAAACATGAAATATTATGTTTTAAATAAGGGTGACTTATATTCAAAAAGCGAAACAATCAAACAAGCATATGGTACTTATCGCGGTAACGTCCCTCTTGGTTTTGAAGAAGTGAGTTCATTAGAAAGTGAGAACTTCACAGTCTATAAGAATCCTCTATATCCTGATTTCGGCTTCTCTTATGACACGGTATTTGCCTATAACGAAGAAGGTGAAAAAGATTTCAGCAAGATATACACTCCTTCATCAAGAGATGAATATTACATCGTCTATAACGGCATGGCTTATCTAAAAACTGCAATCATGAGTTATGAAGACAGCAAAGAAATCACCACATTAACAAATAACAACATCTCTTTATATGAAGAAAACATCTATAGCAACCCAACTATTCACGATTTATCGATATCGGGTTATAGTTCTTCTTCATCTGCGAAATATCAAGTGAAATTCTATAAAACAGAAGGTACGGGAAAAACATACCCTGTCAAAGATATTGTTTCTATTCCTAACACCTTACCTGAGGTGACATACGAAGAAATCAACCCAATGCATTATTTCGCCTTCATCACCAAAAAGGATGGTACGGCCTTCGATTATTTTGACGAAGGACAATCTTTATATATCCACGCGCCTTTCAGCGGTTCAGTTAAATATGATATCTATCTAATCGATGAAAACGATAAGATTTTCACTTACGATGACCACAGTGACCACTCCACAGATAATCCCTCTCCAATTAGAGGCTTCTATACAGATAGAAAAATTAAAGCTATCGCATACTGTGGAAAATATGGTTCATCCAACAGCATCTTTAGAATTAAAACAGAATCAGGCAAAGATTATTTTGAAAGATTAAACAATAGACTTCAATATCCAATCGAAGTTATCTCATATAAAGCTGATAAATGGTCATTTAAGACCAATTATGATAAAGAGAGATTTGTAATCTCTAAAGAGGCTTATGACGACGGATGGCACGTTTATTCTTATAAGAACGGTCAAAAGAAAGAATTAAAGAAATATTTAAGCATGGGTGGCTTTGTTGGCTTTATCTCTGAAGTTGGAGAATGTGAATATACGATGGAATACGTCACCCCATATCGAAACGCTGGTGTGGCCATTTCTTGGACATCATTCATCGTTTATCTCACTTCTTTACTCGTCTATCAAAGATATGTCTTCGAAGGTGAGAAGAATAGATTCACAGTTAGTAAAGAAAAAAGAGCTTAGTTATTACTAGGCTCTTCTTCTGCATCATATTTAAGACCCACGACCCGTTCAGCGGGAAGGGAGAAGATAATACCAGCCGCTGGAGTTCCTACGCCTGCGGCTTTATAAATGGCGTTCATCACTTTATCAGCGATTGATTTCTTTACGAGGATAATAGCGATTTCTTTTTCTGGAGTAATAGCAATGCCATATTTCTTTTGGGCTAAAATAGAACCCGCTCCACGACCATGGATAATGGTTCCCCCGTTCGCACCAGCTTCTCTCGCTGCCACCATCACCGTTTCTGTAAATCCGGCGTTAACTACTGCGAACAATGTTTCAAAATTTGCCATATTTTTATCCTCCTATAAAGTCTGGCTTAAGAACTTATAAAGTCTTACGCCTTGAATCGCATCCATCTTAGTGGCGAATGCGACCCCTTTATTTCTTCTGCTTGCTAAGAAGAACGCTGCAAGCTCTTTTTCAATATCTTCCAAGCGGCTTTCTCTAATGATAGAAATCACCACTTCTTTTCTTGAGTCTTGGATGTGGAGAGCCTTTTTCACTTCTTCACTAGCGGTACCAATACCGTTTTGTACAAAGGATACGCTGCACCCCATTTCTTCAAATACTTTAACCACGCTGCTCGCCACACCTGCGTTAACAATTGTGAAGTAAACATATAATTTGTCGAGGTCTTTTTTCTCTTCAAATTTTGTTTCTTTAACAGCCTTCTTTGGTTTAACGCCGTGAGCAATTTTTTCAACCGTATTATCTTTAGCTTTTTTGGCTGGTTCAACTTTTGGTTTTTCAATAACTTTAGTTTCGCGTTTAACTTCAGGTTTTGGCTCAGGTTTTTTACCTGGTTTAACCTCGGCTTTAATCGCGTCTTTCTTAATTACCTTAGTTTCTTTTTCCTCTGCTTTTTTCACTTCTTTTTCTGGGGATTTTGCAAGTTTTTTAGTTTTTTTGTCTTCTTTTTTAGCCATAAATACCTCCTTTAAAAGTGAATAATTTGTGCGTCATTAGGATCAGCGATAACTCCACGAGTAACACGGAGTTGAATGAGTTTCTTAACTTGTAGATATACACCTAATAATTGAATGGTTAAAATTGGCATCATCGCGATGAGAGCCACAACACCGAAAGACTGGGTGTAATATTCGACAGATTCAATTGGTAAGTTGTGTTTGGATTTCGTGATACCGATAATCATTGGTAAAACGAAAGAAACGGACATTGGACCAGAAGCAGTACCGCCTGCATCAAACGCCATCGCAGTATATAAATTTGGAGTTGCAAACATCAACGCCAAGGATAAGAAATATCCTGGAACGATAATGTACATGATGTTGAAATTGAAGATAGAACGAATCGCGGATAAGCCAATAGCCGCTCCAACACCAATGGATAAGGCAAATAATATCGTGCTCTTTTTAATGTAACCGTCAGAAGCTTCGTTGATCTGTGTGGTTAATACGTGAACAGCTGGCTCACAAACAATGGTTACAAGACCGATTACAAAGCATATACCGATTATTAACCAGTCGCTGCTAACCGCCCCTAAGGCCATACCTACACGCGTGCCAAACGGTGACATAATCGCTCCAACGCCTGTAAGGAATATCACTAGACCAATGTAGCTCATGATAAAACCATTGATGAGCCTAAGAATCTCTGCTTTCGGAAGTTTGATATAAATGGCTTCATAGATGAAGAAGATGAGAAGAATTGGAGCAAGAGCCATACCAACTTCAATTAGTGACCCTAAATGAGTGGCACCCGAAGGCAATAAAGCGCGAACGATATCACCAAAAACACCACCAATATCAGCGTACGCATTAGGATTTTCAATCTTATATGGATCAAAGCCGCTTCTATTTACCAACAAAAGAATTGTCATGGTGATAATTGGACCAATTGAAGCCATACCGACAAGACCAAAACTATCTTCATGTGGATGTTTACCACGTGCAATAGCGATACCTGTACCTAACGCTAAGATGAATGGCACAGTTGCAGAACCAGTTGTAATGCCACCTGCATCAAAGATAAACGGTAAAAACTTACGTGATGTATCATCGACTGCAATTAAGCAGATGAGTAAGAAAACAATCAAATAGAAGAATAAGTACCACACCTTCAAAGAAGCGTGCTGGGTAATACGAATAACGCCGATAACAACGAAAACACCAACGCCTACCGCAATTGAACCAATTAAAAGGAAGGAATTGATCTCAATTTGGCTAGAGACGATGATAATCGATGGCTCAGCACATGTGATAAGCGCGCCTAGTAAGAACGAGAATATTACGATAACAAAATATTTGGGTTGGGAAGATAAAGAGTTTCCCATATATTGGCCAACCTTAGTTAAACCTTCAAATGTGCCGGTCTGGAATATCGCTAAACCAACAACGAGAAGGAACGCTCCAAAGAATAAAGCGAAGTAATCAAACCCATTAAGGGCATACATAGCCGTTCCATTATTAAACGGAACAACTGATAATAAAATGACGATGACAATCATCGGCATTATGGATAATAGAGCAGTTAATAAGTTTTTCGAAATCTTCCTAAGCATGTGTATATTTTAACAACACACGCAAAAAAAGGAATACTTTATTTTATAAATAAATCAAACTCTTTTGGCATTGGAGCCTTAAATTTCATGATTTTTCCAGTATACGGGTCCCTTATATCAAGCTCATAAGCATGTAATCCTAATCTGCCGATTGGATTAGATGGATTGCCATATTTATCATCGCCGATAACGTGATGGCCAATATCACCAAGGTGGACCCTAATTTGATTTTTTCTACCCGAATCAATGTTGACATCGAGGAGCGAGTAGTTATCTTTCTCCTTAATAACCTTATAGTGGGTCACCGAATATTGTCCGTCTCCACTTTTTTTGGAGGAATACATCATATTCTGGGCGTTCTTTTTTAAATATGAGGTTATTGTCCCTTGCTTTTTATCTAATATGCCATCTACGATTGCGTAATAGCCTCTCTTGCTCACTAAATCATTCCAATTATCTTGATATTTCTCTTGTGTAACTTTGTCTTTAGCAATCATTAGCACACCTGAAGTGTCTTCATCTAATCTATGTACGACGAAAACGCGGTTATGTTTATCTTTCTGTTGAACATAGTCGCTAAGGATGCGATATGCGGTTGATCTTTTCTCATTATCACTAGCGATAGATAATAATCCACTTGGCTTATTGATAACGATGATATGGTCATCTTCGTAGATTATTGGGAGTTTGCTTCTAACCACCTTTCTTTGTGGTTCTTTATAGATGATAACTGTGTCACCTTTAAACAGTTTCAAATTGAATTGAGTAACAGGGGAGCCTTCAATGGTTACGTGTCTATTTGTCAAAAGAGATTTTACGGAATTTTTGGATTGTCCTGGATGGGTTTCAAAAAGAAAATCTAAAAGCTCGCAATCGTGATTAACAACGAATTCACGATAGGAATTTTTATCAATTTTTTTATTAGGGAATCTTTTCTTATTTTTGTTCATTGCTAACCTTGTTTTTCACCATTTCTAAAAATAGTTTTGCCACATTGATATGCGTAGTCTTTTCAAACTCTTCAAAAAAGGCATTGGAATTGATTTCACAGAGTATTGGATCTCCGTTTTCATCATAAAGAAAATCGATACCTGCATATTCAATATTAAGTTTTTGCGAGATTTTTTCTGCAAAATCCCAGCATTTTTTATTATTGCTGTAATTTAATGAGAAGTTTGTCGTACCATAATTACTACGGAAATCAGATGGATTATTTCTTTCGATAATACCGATTACTTTATTGTCGATAACTAACGCTCTTAGGGAGCGGCCTTTGCTTGATTTAACGTACTCTTCAAATAGCAATGGACCACGATAATTCTCTTTATAAAATTCTCTTAATTTGTCTTTTGTGTCTATAAGGTATACGCCTTCTCCTAATGAGCCATATACTCTTTTTGCAACAAGCGGTAATCCAAGCTCTTCAACAACGTGGTCAAGGAACTTATAATTGCTCTCGCTTAATTCGTCTACATAGACAAGTGGAGCAGGCAATGTTTTGATGATTGGAAACCCTTCATTCGCACATCTAATAAGAGTGAGCATCTTGTCATCGCATAATTTGATGAAATCGGCTTTATTAAATAGTCGATATCCTTGTCTCTCTAATATTCTCGCCCCATAAATATCTTTGTCTAAATAGAGAACGAAGTCATATTTAGGGATAGATAAAACAATCTCGCCGTTTTCAATCTTCGCGAGGTGACCATCATTGATCACAACATCCAAATCAATTCCTAGGTCTTTAGATTCTTCTAGAAATCGATCAATTTTATATTGGTTATGACCGATTGATTGATTAACTACAATCAGCCCTCTCATTTTCACGCTCCATCAACATGCGTATCGCATATTGGTTCTTTTTTATTATTCTTTTTTTCAGTTTTGATATCTTTAACTGGTTCGCCAACTCTTCTTGCCACATAAGCCTCAAAGACCTTGAGCTCTTCTAGAGTCCAGAATTTGGCCATATAGTATTTATCACCCATACAGTCGGCAAGAATTGGTGGGTAAACGCCAGTCGCGCATAAATTATCATGGAATGTGCGAGCGATATCTTCATCAGAATAGAAATATTCGTTCTTAAATCTACGCGAGGCCACACCAGCATAGAATTTTGGATATGTCATCACTTGACGATTTTCATCAAACGCCATTGAGTCAGCCCAGATTTGATAACAGTTCACAGAATTTGCGAAGTTTAATAAATCTGGAGTGTATCCTCCTGGTGGTCTCATATTTGTTTCTAAGGCCACAATTTCATTCTTTTTACCTAAGCCCTTGATATCTTGGCTCAAGCGGAAGAATTCAATGTGGAAAAACCTATTTCTCACGTTAAAAGCTTTGATGACACGAGGTCCAATTTCTGCAAGGTCATCAGGCACTTTTGGTAAGCAATAATAGAAGACATCTAATTGTTGTTGCAAGATATCGGCGATAGATGGTGGGAAGAATTCACTTGTCGCGAATAAGACATTGCCTTGTGAATCACTAACACCATCAAAAGAAACAATGTTTCCTGTGACAAATTGTTCGACAATATATGGAACATTTGGGTCTTTTTCATTAAAGAATCTCTTTAAATCGTCTAAATTCTTGATTTTATAGTCGCCTGCGGCTCCCACGCCTCTATCTGGTTTAGCAAAAATTGGGAAGCCAACTTCGTCAGCGAACTTCTTAAGGTTTTCATATGTATCAACGAGAATGTATTTTGCAGTTTTAACACCCGCTTTTTGGAAACAGGCTTTCATCATCGATTTATGTTGATAAATTTCAATGTCTTTACTGTTCACCCCGGTGGTGATGTTGAAACGATCTCTGAGCCATGCATCTCTTTGTAGCCAATACTCATTATTGCTCTCTAAGTAATCGATGTGACCATATTTGTTTTCAAAATAGGCAACTGCTCTAGCTTCTTCCTCGAAGTCTTCCATGTTATAGCAAGCATAATATTCGGTTAAATACTGCTTTAATTCGTTGGAAAGTTGTTCATAAGGGCAGTCCCCGATGCCGAGAACGCGGAATCCGTTTTTCACCAACCCTTGGACAAATCTCCAGTAGGTATTTGGGAAATGGGGAGAAATAAAGACGAAATTTTTCATAAAATTTTACACTCTCTTGCGTAAAGGTATTATACATTTTTGTTTAAAATAATTGAATATATTTATTTTTAACAATAAAATAAACTCGCTATGATTGATTTAATTAGAAAATTTAAAATAGTATTCTCACATATTAAGCAGTTTAAAAAATATGCAATCATTACCCCAATCTTAATGATTGGTGAAGCCGGTGCTGAATGCGCAATTCCTTTCATTATGTCACTTCTCGTTTCCACTATTGAAGAGGGAAAAGGGACTGTCGATATGGGTACCATTTGGATGTATGCCGGTATCTTAATTGGATTAACAATATTCTCAATTATCTGTGGTGTGTTAGGTGGTATCTTTGCAGCCAAGGCTTCCACTGGTCTAGCAAGAAATTTAAGACATGCATTATATGCCAAAGTTCAAGACTTTAGCTTTGCCAATATTGATCACTTCTCCGCATCTAGTTTAGTGACGAGAATGACCACTGATATCAATAATGCCGTTATGGCGTTCTCTATGGTTATTCGTATCGTCGTAAGAGCCCCATTAATGATTATCTTCTCCGCTGTTATGGCATTCATCTCCGGTGGAGCGATTGCATGGATATTCATCGGCATTATGCCTATCGTTATGTTTGGTTTAGTTCTTTTAATGATCAAGGCGATGCCAATCTTTAGAAGAGTCTTCAAGCGTTATGATGCATTGAACCAATCCGTTAAAGAAAACGTTGAAGGTATCAGAGTCGTTAAATCCTTTGTTAGAGAAGATTATGAAAAAGAGAAATTCGCAAAAGCATCAAATAGCATTGCTGGCGAATTCATCAAAGCAGAAAAGATATTGGCGTTCAGCAACCCAATCATGAACACCAGTATTCATTTATCTAACATTTTAGTGCTAGCCATTGGTTCATATTTTATCTTAGAAAATGTTCCTGTTGGCGGAATTGGCAACATCTCTGTCGCCACTCTTAGCGCATGTATCACGTACGGCGTTCAAATCCTCGCTGGATTAATGATGGTATCTATGATTATTGTCATGATGGCGATGTCTATTGAGTCCATGAACCGTATTGGACAAGTCTTAGAAGAAAAGAGCACAATCGTCAACTGTGAAAACCCAGTTTACGAAATGAAAAATGGTGATGTTGAATTTAAAAATGTCAACTTCCGTTATTCAGAAGAAGCGGAAAATAACGCGGTCAGCAATATCAATATCAAGATTAAATCCGGTCAATTCGTCGGTATTATCGGCTCCACTGGTAGTGGAAAAACATCATTGGTTAATTTAATTTGCCGTTTATACGATGTCAGCGAAGGTGAAGTTTTAGTGGGCGACACAAACGTCAAAGAATACGATTTAGAAACGCTTCGTAATAATGTCGCGGTTGTCCTTCAAAAGAACGTCTTATTCTCCGGAACCATTAAAGACAACTTAAGATGGGGCGATGAGAATGCGACCGATGAAGAAATGATCCATGCTTGTAAAATTGCCCAAGCCCATGAATTTATTGAAAAATTCCCCCAAGGATATGACACATATATCGAACAAGGCGGCACGAACGTTTCTGGCGGACAAAAGCAGAGACTTTGTATTGCTAGAGCCTTGCTTAAAAAACCTAAGGTGTTGATTTTAGATGACTCCACTTCTGCAGTTGACACTAAGACTGATGCCATCATCAGAAAGAACTTAAAAGAAATCGTTCCTGATACGACCAAAATCGTCATCGCTCAAAGAATTTCATCAATTGAAACAGCAGATCAAATCATCGTTATGGATAATGGACAAATCAACGCGATTGGCACTCATGATTCTTTATTAAAGAACAATGAGATTTATCGTGAAGTTTATTATTCTCAAAATAGGAAAGGAGGACAACAATAATGCCACCGAAAAAAGCATTTGGTAAAGCTAAAAAAGGCACACTATCATTCCTCCTTAAAAACTTCCTTAAATTATATAAGTGGAGAATGCTTTTAGTTGTGGTTTGTTTAGGCTTTAACGCCGCAACAAACTTCTCCGCTTCCATATTTATTAGAAACATTACTGATACCTTGACCAGCAAAGTATTGACCAAGGCAGAAATGTGGCAACAAATTGGTATCTTATTAACTATAATGGGTTCTTTATATGTCGTTGGTATCTTTGCTAGCTATACTTGGAACCGCGTAATGGCTGTCACCACTCAAAAATATTTAAACGAGATGAGAATTAGAATCTTCAATCACCTCGAGACATTACCAATTAGATATTTCGATACCCATAAGCACGGTGACATCATGTCATTATTCACTAACGACATCGATACGATTAGACAATTCTTTGCGCAAGCTGTACCAAATATGTTGATGGCGATATTCTCCATCGTTGGTATCATCGCTGTTATGTTTGTCTATTCATTATGGCTTGCTTTGGTTGTTTTCTTTGGAACATTCTTCATGTTCATCAACGGTAGAAAACAAGGTGGAGCCGCTAATAAATTCTTCGGCAAACAACAACAAGCGGTTGGTCGTGTTGAAGGCAACATCGAAGAATCTATCAATGGTTTGAAAGTCATTAAAGTCTTCACCCATGAAGAGAAATCGATCGAAGAATTCGACAAACTTAACGACGAATTATTTGAATACGCAAATAAAGGTAATAAAGCTGGTAATATCATTGGTCCTATCATGGGTAATATCGGTAACTTTATCTACGTCCTCTGTGTTATCGTTGGCTGTGTCATCATGGTGCAAGGTTGGAACAATATCTCTATCGCTGATGGTGTTGCCCCAATCACGTACGGTGTTATCCTTGCCTTCTTATCCATCGCGCGTGGCTTCTCTGTTAACGTCAATAACTTAGCCCAACAACTCATGTTCGTGGCAATGTCAACCGCGGGTGCTTCTCGTATTATGGATTTACTTAATGAAAAAGAAGAGATCGATACTGGTTATTGTGACCTTGTTCACATCAAATACCACGAAGACGGAACATTTGAAGAAACAGAAGAAAGAACTAGAGACTACGCTTGGAAACACCCACATCAAGCAGATGGCTCTATTACATATACTGAACTTAAAGGCGATATCGTATTAGAAGATGTAACCTTTGGTTATACCGAAGATAAGATAGTTTTACATAACGTCTCTATTTACGCCCGTCCAGGTCAAAAAATCGCCCTTGTAGGCGCGACAGGCGCAGGCAAAACCACTATCACTAACTTGTTAAACCGTTTCTACCACATCGAAGGTGGAAAGATTAGATATGACGGTATCAACATTACCAAGATTAAAAAACACGAATTACGTCGTTGTTTAGGTATCGTCTTACAAGATGTCAATCTCTTTACCGGTACAGTTATGGACAACATCAGATACGGACGATTAGATGCAACCGACGAAGAATGTATCGAGGCCGCAAAAATCGCTAATGCATATGACTTTATCACTCGTCTACCAGAAGGATTTAATACGATGCTTGATGGTGATGGTTCTAACTTATCACAAGGTCAAAGACAATTAATCTCTATCGCCAGAGCAGCAGTTGCTGATACCCCTGTTTTAATCCTTGATGAAGCCACTTCATCTATCGATACTCGTACGGAAAAATTAGTCCAAGAAGGCATGGATAAATTAATGGAAGGAAGAACGGTGTTTGTCATTGCTCATAGACTCTCCACTATTCAAAATGCCGATGCGATTATGGTTATGGATCAAGGCAGAATTATCGAACGTGGCAACCACGACCAACTCATCGCTCAAAAAGGTGTTTATTATCAACTATACACAGGCGCTTTCGAATTAGAATAATCGAGGTTTGCATAGAAAAAGCACACAAAAACCGCATTAATTTGCGGTTTTGTTTTGTTTGTATTTTATTATCCTTTATACGCTAATAAAGCTGGGAGAAGAACTTCTAAACAGTGGTTTTGCACACCGCGTAAGAATTCGCTGCTCGTCTCGGGATAAACTAGTGCGAGAAGCACATTGCTGCAGTTGACAAGCATCACTTTAATCAATCCGTTAAGCGCGCTTCTTAATTTTGCTTTATCGTAAGTCTCGCCGTTTTTATCTAGAATTTCTGAGAACAAATTATAAGCTGCATCTTCTTCGATTAATCCAATTGCTTCAAACCCAAGTTCTTCAATTCTCTTAGCTAAATCGATGAAGTTTTTCATGTCGACACCGAATAATAATTGGAACATCGTCGCAAGGTTTTCTTGATAGCCGTTATCGACATAATGTTCTCTAGTGGCCATATCAGGAGCGTAACCATAATCTCCAGGTTTACCAGTTGCAGGTCTAATCAATGAAGAGATGATGAAATCAATAAAGCCTTTCTTCTTTGGCATTCCTTCCATCGTGTTTGATGGAGCAATAACGATGCGAGGATCAAACGCTCTTGCGGTTTTATCGATATCATCATTTGTGATATAGACATCATGTCCTGCTCTTACAAGACCATAACACTCTGGATAGAAGGCTGGGACGATATCTTCTTCATTGATGACATTATGAATTGATTCATGTGGTTTCTTTAAATTTACATCGATAACCGCAGGGGCTTCAAATGGATAACAGAACAATGTGTCATCAGTGATAATTGGATTTTCTTCATCAAGAAGTGTTTCAGCGATGATATTAGCAAAGGCTGCTGTTCTTGAGTGACCAGTCATCCAGATTTTATATTTGCCGCTATTATAGCTATTTAAATATGTTCTAAATGCCGTGAGCATCTTATCTGCACCTGATTGGAAGCCAGAGCCATTACCAGTTTTTCCAATCGTGACGTTATTTTCCCATGGCTTAAGATAAAGCGCGCATGCGTTGATGGAGAAAACGTCATATTCACCAATTTTCTTATGGGCAAAATTGTATTTAACAGAATCTTTTGTCTCTGGGGTGTCATAATCAGGAGAATGCACAACATTATCAAATCCGATGCTTGCAAAGAACTTATCTGTGTTTTCTTTCGTGTCGCTTGAAGCATAATTTGCAAAGCTCGCTAAAGCTAAATCTTTACTGAATACTTTGCCAGAGGCGTTGAAATATTCATCGCTATAAGACACTTTTCTTGTGATTTCAAATGGTTGATCTTTTTCATCAAGCACTGTGATTGTGTCAAAACGAATCAAGCATGTGTTTTCCGTTGGTTCAGGAGGAAATGATGTTGAAGCAGGAGGTAAAGCAGAAGAGCTTGAAGAAGACCCTTCAACCTCACAAGCCGTTAAAGGCAATACTAATAAAGGTAATAAAAATATTATTTTTTTCATAAGATACCCTCTCTTTGTTTATTAATGTATATATTATATAGTGATTTACCTTAATGATAAAAAAAGAAGAAAGCGTTGTCTTACTTTCTTCTCTTTTTTGTATAATTTTAGTTTCCGCGTTTAAGGAATTTATTTAAATCGCGATAGACATCTTTAAGTTGAGGATACATTTTGACATATACCTTTTTATATAAGGTGTCGTAGTTCTTATGGGCTAATTCATTTGGATAGAAGGTTTTTGTTTTATGGACCATCGCATGAGTGGCTTCTTCTATATTCGCGAATTCTTTACAGGCGAGGAAGACGCTTAATGCCGCTCCTAGGGTTGAAGTTTCAAATGTTTGAACACGGGAGACTGGTAAGCCGAAGACATCCGCGGTAATTTGACAGATATCGTCGGACTGAGATCCACCACCAGAGATCATGATATGATCAACTTTTTGATGTTGGCTATGTTCAATGCTTTCTAACCCTTCTCTTAAGGAATAAGCAATACCTTCGATAATCGCTCTATAGATATGGATACGTGTATGAACATCTGAGAACCCAATAATCGCCCCTTTCGCGAATGGACGGGATAATCCTGGTCCCCAATATGGTTGAACGATAAGCCCTTCGCTTCCCGGTGGGACTTTTTGTAATTCAGCATCGAGGAGTTCTTCAATCATTCCGCGATCTCTTTCGTTATCGAAATCTTTCGCGAATTCTTTCGCATACCAAGTTAACATCCAATATCCACGATAGATTTGCACTTCCATATTATGCCATCCTGGCACTGCAGCTTGATAAGCTGGTAAGAATGGTTCTGGTTCATGATATTTTTGATTGCTGACTTCGACAGTTGAGGCTGTGCCATAGCTAACCGCGGCTACTGTAGGATTAAGCGCGCCTAAGCCAACTGTTTCACAAGCTTTATCGCTTCCAGTCGCATATAACTTAATGCCTCTTGGTAAGCCGATTTCATCAGCGATTTCATCTTTGATGGTCGCAATCACTTCTCCTACTGGCACTAATTCACAAAGCATACGATTAGGAATGCCAAAGAATCTGCCTTTTAAGGCTTTAAATTGATACCATTTGCCCTTGCGGTAGTTGATTGGGTAATGTCCCACCATACAGGCTACAGAGTCCGCTAATCGGCCTGTAATCTTATATACTAAGTAAGTTGATATATTAACGTACTTATAAGTTCTGTTCCAAGTCTCTGGCTCGTTTTCTTTTAACCAATGGGCTGGTGTTCTCGCACGGTTTAAAACAATCGTTGGCCACATTCCAATAATTTTAAATATCGCTCTATGATGGAGAGGTATTTTTTCTTTACCTTTTGCCATTCTTTGATCAAGCCAAAGGATACATTTTCGTAGTGGTTTTAAATTCTCATCAAGTTGAACAGATGTATCTCTAAAAGTGGTGACTGTCGCCCCGACAATATGCTCTAATTTATCAGGGTTCTCTTTGCAGAGTTGAATTAAACATTGTTTGGCATTAATCCAATAAAAATCCGCATCTTGTTCTGCGTATCCACTGACGGGGGAAACGTAAGGTGGGCGATATTTTATCTTAGATAAAGCAACCGTTTCACCTTGTTTGTTGGTTAAAGCTGCTCTTACGGATTGAGTGCCGAAATCTAAAGTGAGGACCAAGGAATCAGAAGCCATTATGCATTTTCCTCCACGTCACCAGTTGGATTAATATGTGCATAGCCAACATTCACTAAGTGGTCAGCGGTTCTTTCAAGTTCACTGACTAAAGATGTATAGAATGGGGACAATTCCATCACACATTCATTCTTGCTGATTCTTTCATAATGGGAATCGCCTAATTTGGTCTTTAATACATCGGTTTCACCTTCTACATCATGGAGGCGTTTTAAGGCTTCTTTATCGTGATAGACGAAGACTTCGTGAGTTAAATCAAACATCTCTTCAATCTTCTCGTACATCTCATCGAGTTCCAAAACAGCCTGATCGGAGAAATGTAAATCATTGGAATACATCTTATCCGCGAGCTCATAGAAGTTATAGGCGTGGTCACCGATACGTTCAATATCGTTGATGATATGGAAATAAGAACCGATCTTCTTTTCTTCAGCGAGGGAAACATCGTGAGACAAAGCGATCAAGAAGTTAGTAATCGCATTGTTGATATAGTCGATATTATCTTCACGAGTGATGAGTTCTTGTTTCTTTTCAAAATTCTGTAAAGTCATCATCTCATAGCCAATCTTAAGATTAATTCTTGCTAATTCAAGCATATGGATGATTTCATTCTTAGTTTGACCCAACGCTAATGAAGGGGTGATTAATAAACGGTTGTCGATATATTTGAGGACAGATTTCTGTTTCTCAGCTTTTTTATCTCTGATAACTGCGATAGATAATTTTTCAATTGGTTTGATAAATGGTAACAAGATACCGATGAAGATGATGTTATAGAAGATCAAGAACATCGCGACCGTAATCTGTAAGTTACCGCCGAACATAATTGCTAAACCCTTTGATAAACCACCGCTTGTAAAAGCTTCAACTGGCCACAAGATGGCTAAAGCCATAAGGGCTGTAGCAATTCTTACAACAAGACAAGTCCATGCGGTTCTCTTTGCATTAATCGACCCACCGATAGAAGCGATCAATGTCACTACCACTGTGCCGATTGTCGCACCTAAGACAACATAGAATGCGGATGATAATTCAATCGCTCCGTTACCAACCATGACGATAACGATACCAGTAGTCGCAGAGGATGATTGCACGATTGCAGTGATGACCGCACCAACAAGCATCAATAATAATGGATTAGAGATGACAGCGAATAATTGTTGGCAGGCTCCAGAAATGTCTGGACTATTGAATGCCCCTTTCATCGTCTCTAAGCCAAAGAATAAGATACCTAAGCCAGTTAAAAGTTCACCTGTGTTCTTCACTTTTTCATTTTTGAAGAAGGAAAGGATCACGCCAACAACAGCTAAAAGTAATAAATAAGTTGAGAACGGGAACGATGATAAGGAGACTAATAAGCCAGTCACAGTCGTTCCGATATAACCACCAAGAATGATACATAAAGCTTGGAAGATGGTCATCACACCGGCATTAAGAAAACCGATGGCCATAACGGAGGTCGCACCACTGGATTGAATTAATGCTGTAGTCGCGGCACCGATACCGATACCCGCTAATCTATTATCCTTAATTTTATTAAAAAGACGACGAACCCCTCTGCCAGTTAATTTCTTAAGTCCGGAAGACATCATCGACATGCCAGTAATAAATAAAGCAATACCGACAAGTAACTGTATAATATATCCAACTGTTTCGTTCATGTGTTTTTATTATTTCACAATGCTAGCCATTTTTCCACACCCATATTATCTGCGTGAGAAAACTACATATGCATTAATCCTCTTTGTTTCGATATCTTAAAAAGAATAGATGAGCGGTCAATAAGGCGATATAAGCCACCATCACCGCGATGGCAAAATAGTTGATGAGAAGCACCCTTGCCAAAAATGGTGACATTCCCACTGTCGCAACGCCTAAACTAGCGATATAGATAGCCTTTTTGCCAAAGGCAATAAATACAATAACAAGAATGGAGGCAATGTAAAAGATAATCCCCATTACAAGAAAAGCAGGTGATCTCGTATTCGCTTCAACCATTCTTTGACAAAATGAATAGTATGTAGGGTCTCCTCCAGTTGACCAGGGGTTAACAGGGATAAAAGACATGATCAGGGTCAGTGTTATAACCGCAATTGTCACAATGTTAAGGGTGGTAAATCTTTTCTTTTTCATCGCAAATCTTCTTCCTTTTCTGGATCCTTTCTAAAAAATCTTCCGTTTTTGAAAAAATCAACAATGATTATTAGTAAAAGAAGGATTAAATAAGACATGGCAACAATCATAGAAAATAACCTAGTCGGCCAGCCATTAATGCATAGCAACAACATGAAGATTGTCGCCCCAAAAATTGAAAACTTATAGAATAACTTCAAATTAAAAACAATCAATGCAATCGATGTTAAGGTGAGCATGATATAAAAGACAAAAGGGATGATTCTTATACCCTCACCATTATTAGACGCTTCCGCGACATAAGTGGTCAATGAGTAAAGCCCATTATCGCTTGGGCTTAGAGGTATAAATATAAGGATAAAGGAAACACCTAAAACAATAAGGGAAACGATATCCAACCAATTTAAGTGAATCTTTTTCATGTCACTATTATTGCATAATAGGACAAAAAAACAAACAAATCATCAAAAGTGAAGAAAAAAGAATCGTCTTTATTGATAAAATCAATATTTTTGTGATAATATGACTTTGATTGGGGCTTTTTAACAAATAGCCCGGTAAAAACATAAGGAGTTTTAAAAATATATGAGTAAGATTGATCTCAGCAAATACGGCATCAACGGTACCCGTGAAGTCGTTTACAATCCTTCCTACGAATTATTATTCGAAGAAGAGATGAAAAAAGAGTTAACTGGTTATGAAAAAGGCCAATTAACTGAATTAGGTGCAGTCAACGTTATGACTGGTATCTACACAGGTCGTTCCCCAAAGGACAAATACCTTGTTGTCGATGAAAACAGCAAAGACACAGTTTGGTGGACTTCCCCAGAATATCCTAACGACAACCACCCAATGACCCAAGAGACTTGGAAAGTTGTTAAGGAATTAGCATTAAAAGAATTATCTAATAAGAGATTATTCGTCGTCGATGCTTTCTGTGGTGCGAACAAAGACACTAGAATGGCGGTTAGATTTGTGATGGAAGTGGCATGGCAAGCTCACTTTGTGAGAAACATGTTCATCAAACCAAACGCAGAAGAACAAGCCAATTTCGAACCAGACTTCATCGTCTACGCTGCTTCAAAAGCTAAGGTCGAAAATTATAAAGAATTAGGCTTAAACAGTGAAACATGTGTGGCCTTCAACATCACTAGCAAAGAACAAGTTATCTTAAACACTTGGTACGGCGGTGAAATGAAGAAAGGTATGTTCTCCATGATGAACTACTTCTTACCATTAAGAGGTATGGCTTCAATGCACTGTTCCGCCAACACTGATATGAACGGTGAAAATACAGCCATCTTCTTCGGTTTATCCGGAACTGGTAAAACCACATTATCCACCGATCCAAAGAGATTATTAATCGGTGATGATGAACACGGATGGGATGATAACGGCGTCTTCAACCTCGAAGGTGGTTGCTACGCAAAGGTTATCAACCTCGATAAAGAAAGCGAACCAGATATCTATAGAGCGATCAAGAGAAACGCTTTATTAGAAAACGTCACTGTTGATGAAAAGGGCGTTTGCAACTTCGCTGATAAGTCTGTCACTGAAAACACTCGTGTCAGCTACCCAATCGATCACATCGAAAAGATTGTTAAACCAATCAGCCATGGTCCACACGCACAAAACGTCATCTTCTTATCTGCAGATGCCTTTGGTGTTCTCCCACCAGTCTCAATCTTAACTCCAGAACAAACTCAATATTATTTCTTAAGCGGCTTCACAGCCAAACTCGCAGGTACTGAAAGAGGTATCACTGAACCAACTCCAACATTCTCTGCCTGCTTCGGTCAAGCCTTCCTTGAATTACACCCAACTAAATATGGTGAAGAATTAGTCAAACATATGGCTATCACAGGCGCAAAAGCCTACTTAGTCAACACTGGTTGGAACGGTACTGGCAAACGTATCTCCATTAAAGATACTCGTGGTATCATCGACGCTATCTTAGATGGCTCTATCACTAAAGCCCCAACTAAGAAGATTCCAGTCTTTGACTTTGAAGTCCCAACTGAACTCCCAGGTGTCGATCCAAAGATCTTAGATCCAAGAGACACTTATGCTGATCCAGCAGAATGGAATAGAAAAGCACAAGATTTAGCTTCTAGATTCCAAAAGAACTTCAAGAAATACGAAACTAATGACGCGGGTAAAGCCCTCGTGAAAGCTGGCCCACACGCCGAATAAGAAAGGAGCATATATGGGAGTCAAAATAGTCGACACCACATTAAGAGATGCTCACCAATCGTTATTCGCTACTAGAATGACGACAGAAGAAATACTTTCTGTTGCTCCAATTCTCGATAAAGCCGGATTTTATGCCTTAGAAGTATGGGGAGGCGCGACTTTCGATGCCTGCCTTAGATTTTTAAACGAAGATCCATGGGAGAGATTAAGAGCGATTAGAAAAGCTTGTCCAAACACAAAATTACAAATGCTCTTCAGAGGACAAAATATCCTCGGTTATCGTCACTATTCCGACGATGTCGTTGATATGTTCTGTAAGAAGTCCATTGAAAACGGCATTGATATCATCCGTGTTTTCGACGCTCTTAATGATTTAAGAAACTTAAAACAAGCAGTTGTTTCCACTAAGAAATATGGTGGACACTGTCAAATCGCCCTCAGCTATACCACTTCCCCAGTCCATACTGTGGAATACTATACTGAGCTCGCGAAAAGAATTGAAAAAGAACTAGGCGCAGATTCAATCTGCATCAAAGATATGGCGGGTGTTCTCACTCCACAAGATGCGAAAGCGCTCTTCACAGCCTTAAAGAAAAACACCAAGTTACCACTTGAATTACACTCACACTGCACAGGTGGCATTTGTGAGATGACTTATATGGCAGCGATTGAAGCAGGATGTGATATCATCGACTGCTCAGTCACCCCATTATCAAACGGCACTGGTCAACCAAGCGCCCAAGCGATGAACGTCGCTCTCGCTGGCACTAAATACGATCCAAAACTCGATAAGGAGAAGATGTTTGAAGCCGAACCATTATTAGAGAAGATCAAAACCAAGAACCTCAATAACGGTAAGATGACTGTCAAATCATTATCCGTCAACCCAAACATCTTGAAATATCAGGTTCCAGGCGGAATGTTATCTAACTTAACTAGCCAACTCAAAGAACAAAACGCCATGGATAGATATGATGAAGTGTTAAGAGAAATTCCTAACGTCAGAAAAGACTTAGGATATCCACCACTCGTCACTCCACTTTCACAGATGGTTGGCACCCAAGCGGTGTTAAACGTCTTAAGTGGTCAACGCTACAAGATGGTCGCAAAAGAGATCAAGGACTACTGCCACGGAAGATATGGTCAATGGCCAGCTCCTGTGGATCCAGAAATCTTAAAGAAAATCGTCGGCGATGATGAAATTATCAAATGTCGTCCAGCCGATTTATTAGAACCTGAATTCGAATCCTTGAAAGAGAAATATAAGGACATTGCTAAATGCGATGAAGACGTTCTCTCTCTCGCCTTATTCGAAGCGGTCGCTACTGAATTCCTCAAAAAGAAATATAATCCTCAACCAGAGGAAAAAGATGAAGTTGTGGAATTCAACTTATATGTCTAGGAGGTAAGTTATGTTTTACGCAGTTATGGATGGTAGCCAAACTTACCAATGGGGCGATTCTGCAATCGCTGCTGTCGTGGCAATCTTGATGGTCTTCCTCATCTTAGGAGCCATCATCTTAATCACTCATCTAGTATTTAAAGCTCTTGGATATATCGATCTTAAAAAAGAACTAGACGCAGCAAAAAAACCTGCAAAAGTCGAAGAAAATGTTGCAAAGCCAGCACAATTTAATGAAAACGATGAAGACATGGTTGCTGCTGTATTAGTCGCGACAATCGATTATCAAAGCGAAATTAAAAAAGATGTCAAATTAGTTAGTGTAAAGGAGATAAAATAATGAAAACTTATCGTGTAAAGGTAAACGGAAAAGTTTACGAAGTGGAACTTGAAGCCGTCGGTGAAAAATCTGGCAGTGTCGCTCCAGAAGCAAAAGCTGAAGCCAAATCTGAACCAGTTAAATCCACTGGTGGTCAAAGCGTCAACGCTCCAATCGCTGGTAAAGTTGTGGCCATCAAAGTTAAAGTTGGTGACACAATCAAAGTCGGTGATGTCGTTGCTGTTGTCGAAGCGATGAAACTTGAAAACGAAGTCCCATCCCCAATCGCTGGTAAAGTGGCCTCAATCGTTGCCAAAGTTGGTAACGCGGTCAATAACGGCGAACCATTAATCACATTAGAATAGTAACAATGAATATCTGGTCTTTAATTGGTGAGTTCTTTGAGACCAGCGGAGTCGCCGGATTCTTCCAAAACGGTGGATGGATGAATTTGGTGATGATTCTCGTTGGAGTCTTTTTCCTCGTACTCGCCTTAGTATTCAAATTTGAACCTTATTTATTAATACCTATCTCCTTTGGTATCATCTTAACCAATATTCCAGGAGCTCATATCTTTGCAAAGACAGCGATCACCGATGCAGAAGGCACGGTTATCGACTATCAATATTCTGGTTTGCTTGGTTATCTGTATTACGGGGTTAAATACGAAATATATCCGTGTTTAATCTTCCTTGGTATCGGCGCTACTACAGACTTTGGTCCACTTATTTCTAATAAGAAGACAATGTTATTAGGCGCTGCTGCCCAAATTGGTATCTTTGCCGCCTTCTTCTTAGCCATTGCTTTAGGCTTTAATGGTTATGAAGCAGCCTCTATCGGTATTATCGGTGGTGCAGATGGCCCAACTGCTATCTTAGTTTCTTCCAAGATGTTAAACGCTTCTGGTGGCGCTTCCTTAAACTTATTAGCCCCAATTGCCTTAGCGGCCTATTCCTACATGGCTCTTGTCCCTGTTATCTTCCCACCAATCATCAAGCTCTTTACCACTAAAAAGGAAAGAACAATCAAGATGCAACAACTCAGGGAAGTGAGCAAGAGAGAAAAGATTCTCTTCCCAATTATCGTTACATTAATCGTGGCCTTAATCGTTCCAGGAGCAACACCTCTTATCGGATGCTTAATGCTCGGTAACTTGATTAAAGAGTCTGGTTTAGTGCCAAACTTAGTCCACACAGTCGCAAACGCATTATTATATATTTGCACAATAGCGTTAGGACTTTCTGTCGGAGCAACTGCTCAAGGTGCCGCATTCTTAACTGTGGAAACTCTTAAGATTTTCGCTTTAGGTATCGGAGCCTTCATCCTCGCTGGTATAAGCGGACTTCTTGGTGGCAAACTCATGTGTGTACTTACAAAAGGTAAAGTTAACCCAATGATTGGTATTGCGGGTGTCTCTGCTGTTCCAATGGCGGCTCGTGTCGTCCAAAGAGAAGGTCAAAAAGAAGACCCAAGCAACTTCTTATTAATGCATGCGATGGGACCAAACGTCGCTGGTGTTATCGGAAGTGCGATTGCCGCTGGTATCTTAATGGCTATCTTCTTATAATCAAAAATACATTCAATAATTACGCCACAAATGTGGCGTTTTTATTTACTTTGGTCTAAACTAGTTATATGGCAACTAGAGACCAGAAAAAACGCACCAAGAAAATATTGTTTCGCATCATCGTTATCATTATCGTTATTGCGATGTTTGCGACAAGCGCGGTTGCGATCGTATTAAATAGTTAGGAGGGGTCTATGGCAAATAAAAAGAAATCTAATTCTTCAAACAAATACCAAAAGAAAGCTGTAAAAACCGCCACTAAAATGGCGAAAAAGAACCCTAAAGCTTTTTTTATTATATTACTAGTGCTAGTCCTTGCTGTTGGCATTGGATTAGCGGTTTATTTCTTATTCTTGAAGGATAAGATTGGACCACAAGGTGATAGTTCATCTGAACCAACTACAAGCCAAGTTATTTCTAGTTCTGATGATCATTCAAGTCATGCTCACGCAGAATATAATCCAAAATTAGAAACACCTTCTGGCATGAGCATCAACTTCTTAGAACTAGGATGTTATAACACTGGAGATTCAACTTATATCAAAGCTGGTGATGTTGATATTTTAATCGATGCGGGCAGCATTCAATCAAGTGCGGGCACGATTAAAGAATTCGTCAACAAATACTGTGAAGACGGCAAATTAGAATATGTCATCGCGACACATGCACATAAGGACCACATCGCTGGTTTTGTCGGCACAAGCAAGATTTCTGGAATCTTTGATTCATATAAAATCGGTACTTTAATTGATTTTGCTTTGACTAACTCTGATACCACTTTATATAACAACTATGTCACAAAAAGAGATGCAGCTTTAGCAAGGGGTGATATGGAACACCATTATACCGCTGCACAGTGCGTTGCAGAAACCGATGGAGCAAAAAAAGAATACACAATCAATGATTATGTAAAGATGACAATTCTTGATCAGCGTTTCTATCACGAAACAACCAGTGATGAAAACGATTATTCCGTCTGTGCTTTATTCACCCATAATAATCAAAACCACTATTTATTTACTGGTGACTTAGAAAAGGACGGAGAAGCCTCTTTAGTGGCGTTAAACGAATTACCACACGTTCAACTCTTTAAAGGCGGCCACCACGGCTCTAAAACATCAAATACCGACACCTTACTTAGCAAGATTACACCAGAGAACGTCTGTATATGTTGCTGCGCGGGTAACGATGAATATACAAAGAACGTTGATAATCAATTCCCAACCCAAACAGCGATTAATAATATCGCTAAATACACAAGTTACATTTATGTAACCACAGTGACAACAGATGGACATACCGGTTATACATCAATGAATGGTAACATTTGTTTTAAATCTGAGAACGGTAAGGATTATACCATCGCAGGCAGCAATAATTCTGCGATATTAAAAGACACAGAATGGTTTAAAACGAATAGGACTTGGCCAACAGTATGATTAAGCATATAGACGTAATTGATTCCACATCAAGATATTTGATGGACCATCCAGATTGGTTTGATAATCTAGATGTTATTTCTGCATCCCATCAAACTGCAGGAATAGGAAGGACAGGTCATAGCTGGGTTGATAATCATGATGAGAACGTTCTCTTTTCCATCATCATCAAAGATAAAAAGCTCGTTGATTCATTTAAACTCTTGTCGATATCGATGGGGGTTATCATCCTTGATTTCTTAAAAGGATATATGTATGAAGACAACTTATCTTTAAAGTGGCCAAACGATGTGATGGTTAAAGACAAAAAGATATGCGGAATCTTACTTCAAGGAAGACTTCCAGACTATGTCGTAATCGGCGTTGGTTTAAATGTAAATCAAGCAGAGTTTAAAGGCGTAGAAAACGCGACTTCCTTATCATTAGAACTCGGAAAAACGTTTGATATTGAAAGGATGAGAACAGTATTTATTGAATACGTTGTTTCACAGTTGAAAAACTACGATTCCTTTAAAAACACAATCATAGAAAATTTCAATAATCACAACTACTTATTAAGAAAAGAAATTACTTATTTTAACGTCTCAACAAATAGCGAAGAAGAAGGCATTGCGTTAGGGATTAATGACAATGGGGAACTCTTGGTTAGCAAGGGCGAAACAATCACCCCACTTTCATCTTCAGAAGTGTCAAAAATTAAATAAAATTATCGCAAAATAGGCATTATTTTATAAAACAGGAGGAAATATTAGATGATTTATACAGTGACGTTCTCACCAGCGATTGACTATGTTGTTGATCTTAATAGTTTTGTTCCTGGGGAATTAAATAGAACGATTAAAGAGGAATATTATCCCGGTGGAAAAGGCGTTAATGTTTCAATGACTTTGTCTAATCTAGGAAGAGGTAGTGTTGCCACTGGTTTCCTCGCTGGATTTACAGGCGATTTCATCATTAGAGAATTAGAAGATCACCATGTGTCTTCGCGTTTTATTGAAGTAGAAGGTAACACTCGTGTGAATGTGAAGATTAGATGTAATGGAAATGAAACCGCTATCAACGGTCAAGGCCCTAACATTGGTGATTATGAAATCGAGCAACTCATTAAAACATTAGAAAGATTAGGAAGAAATGACACCCTCATCATCTCTGGAACAATTCCGTCTAGTCTTCCAAATAATATTTATGAATTAATTCTCGCAAGAGTGGTTGATAACGATTGTTTAATTATCGTTGATGCCGAAGGTGATATTTTACTCAACTGTTTGAAATATCACCCATTCCTCATCAAACCAAACAAAAGGGAACTAGAGAGCGCATTAAAAGTTACAATCAATAACGATGAAGAACTAATTGCCGCTGCTAAAGAAATGATTAAAAGAGGGGCAACAAATGTAATCGTTTCCTTAGGTGGAGACGGAGCATTATTAGTTGGTAAAGATATTGAACCAATCAAAGTAAAAGCACCTCAAGGAAAAGTAATACATACAGTAGGTGCGGGCGATGGATTAGTTGCCGGTTTTATCGACGAATATCTCGATAGCTATGATATGATTAGAGCCTTTAAAAAAGGTGTCGCAACAGGTAGCGCGACAGCCTTTAGTGAAGACCTCGCTAGCAAGGAATTAGCGGAGTCTTTATTCGAGCAAATGGAGTAAAAAATATACCATTATCTAGTAAAAGCACCAAGGTGTGCTTTTTATTTTACACCTAAGTATCATAGATACTTTATATTGCGCGCATAAATTTTATTACATACATATGCGCTAGCATGATATAATACACCCGTGAGTGCTTATAGGAGGTATTTATGAGCGAAAAGAAATATGTTTACCCCTTCCAAGAAGCCTATGGATTAGGAAAAGAAATTCTTGGTGGTAAAGGCGCGGGTCTAGCTGAAATGACCCACATCGGTGTGCGTATCCCAGAAGGATTTACAATTAGCACAGAAGCATGCACACTTTATTATGATCAAGGTAAGAAATTACCAGACTTCCTCATCGATCAAATTTATGAGGCGGTCAAAGGTGTTGAAAAACAAACAGGAAAAACTTTTGGTGGCACTACTAAACCATTATTAGTCTCTGTTCGTTCTGGTGCTCGTGTCTCTATGCCAGGTATGATGGACACCATCTTAAACTTAGGTTTAAACGAAGAGACAGTCGCCGCTTTAGCAAGAGAAACAAACAATGAAAGATTTGCGTATGATAGCTATCGTCGTTTCATCTTAATGTTCACTAACATTGCTAAAGGACATCCACGTACTGATATGGATAAGATGTTAGACGATCTCAAAAAAGAGAGAGGCTACAAATTAGACACTGAAGTCACCGCGGAAGAATTAAAAGGTTTAGTCGTCAAATACAAAGACTACTACAAAAAGACATTTGGTGAAGAATTCCCATCCGATCCAAAAGTTCAATTAATTGAAGCCGTTACTGCGGTTTTCAGAAGCTGGGACAACCCACGTGCGAACGTTTATCGTATGATGAACAACATCCCATATTCTTGGGGCACTGCTGTTAACGTTCAATCCATGGCCTTCGGTAACAAAGGTGAAACATCTGGTACAGGTGTTGCCTTCTCTAGAGACCCAGGTACTGGTGAAAAAGTTATTTCCGCTGAATACTTACCAAACGCACAAGGCGAAGACGTCGTTGCCGGTATTCGTACTCCACTTCACATCGAAGAATTAAAGAAGAGAATGCCAGAAGTCTACGAACAATTCGTTGCTACTATCAAGAAAATGGAAGCCCATTACCGTGATATGCAAGATATGGAATTCACTGTTGAAGACGGTGTCTTATACTTCTTACAAACTAGAAACGGTAAGAGAACTCCTGCTGCATCCTTAAAGATCGCTTGTGATTTAGTCGATGAAGGCTTAATCACTGAAAAAGAAGCTGTCTTAAGAATCGATGCCTTAACATTCGATAAATTATTATTACCAGGCTTTGATAGAGATGAACTCAAGAAAGCCACTCCAATCGCCACTGGCTTAGCTGCTGGTCCAGGCGCTGGTACTGGTAAATTAGCCTTCTCTGCTGAAGAAGCAGAAGCCAGACATCAAGCTGGTGAAAAGGTCGTCTTAGTGAGAGCTGAAACTTCTCCAGAAGATATCGTTGGTATGGTCGCTGCTGAAGCGGTCTTAACAATGAGAGGTGGTATGACTAGCCACGCCGCTGTTGTTGCCCGTGGTATGGGTAAATGCTGTGTCTGTGGTTGTTCCGCTGCTATCATCGATGAAGAAGCTAAGACTGTTACTATCAACGGTAAGGTTTACACTGACCAAGACACATTCTCAATCGATGGTTCCACTGGTAACGTCTACTGTGGCGAAATCAAAACTGTTGAACCAGATTTAACTAGTGGTTACTTCGGCCGCTTAATGAAGTGGGTCGATGAAAATAGAGTGTTAAAAGTTAGAACTAACGCTGACACTCCAAGAGATGCCAAACAAGCCAAGATCTTTGGTGCGCAAGGTATCGGTCTCTGCCGTACTGAACATATGTTCTTCGACAAAGACAGAATCTTCTCTATGAGAAAGATGATCCTTGCTGACAAGGTTGAAGATCGTGAAGCCGCTTTAGCAGAACTCGAACCAATGCAACAAAAAGACTTCGAAGGATTATATGAGACAATGGGCGAATTCAATGTCAACGTCCGTTTATTAGATCCACCTCTACACGAATTCTTACCACAAGAAGAAGGCTTAATCGAAGAGTTAGCCAAAGCGATCGGTAAGAGCGTTGAAGAAGTCCACGACAGAATCGATGAATTACACGAAGCTAACCCAATGATGGGTCACCGTGGTTGCCGTTTAGCGGTCACTTATCCAGAAATCTGCAGAATGCAAACTAGAGCTATTATCAAGGCCGCGTTAGCAGTCAGCAAGAGAACCGGCAAATCCATTGAACCAGAAATCATGGTACCACTCGTGCTCGAAGTAAAAGAATTAAGATTCGTGAAGAAGATCATCTGCGAAACTGCTGATCAATTAATCAAAGAAGCAGGTGTCAATATGCATTACCATGTTGGTACAATGATCGAAATTCCACGTGCTGCCTTATTAGCAGACGAAATCGCTGAAGAAGCTGAATTCTTCTCCTTCGGTACTAACGACTTAACGCAAATGACATTCGGTTTCTCCCGTGATGACGCCGGTAAGTTCTTACCAGCCTATTACGAGAACAAGATCTTTGAAGAAGATCCATTCAAGACTCTTGACCAAAACGGTGTCGGTAAATTAGTCGCTAATGCTGTTAAACTCGGTAGAGCTACTAGACCAGATTTACACGTTGGTGTCTGTGGTGAAACTGGTGGCGATCCAAAATCCATCGAATTCTACCACAAGGCTGGTCTCGACTATGTCTCCTGTTCACCATTCCGTGTTCCAGTTGCTCGTTTAGCCGCTGCTCAAGCCAACATCAAAAACCCAAGATAATTGAGTTTTTAGCAAAAATTCATAACAAAAGCCCGCTTTTTCGGAAGCGGGCTTTAATTTTTCTACGATACTTTTATTATTCTCTCAAAGAAGACCCCTATCTTGATATGACCTAGTCATCGCGAAGCCATCAAGATTATATTATAACCTCTATAGGTAGGGGATGAATTTGAACAAATAAATAATACAAAAATAGCAACGATAATGCTATAAAAAAATGTATATGTTTGGTATAATAATGATGTAAGGAATATATCAATAAATTGATATATTTTGCTGAATTACAACCATTATGAAAACCATCAAAAGATCCTATCGTTTTGCTCTATACCCAAAAGAGAGTCAAAAACAATTAATTGAAAAGACTCTTGGGTGTTCTCGTCAAGTCTACAATGACTTTCTTTCCTACTGTGATGAAGAATATAAAAGTAATAGCAACTTCAAACTGAATAAATATGAATTAATAAAGATGCTTCCTAAATATAAAGAATTACATCCATATATGAAAGAAGTTGATTCTATCGCTTTGCAGCAAAGCGTTATCCATCTTTATGATTCTTATATGAGATTCTTTTCTCATTTAGGAGGACATCCTGTTTTTAAAAGAAAAAAGAATGATTATGGTTATACGACTATGAATATCAATAATTCCATCAGATTAAGTGGGAATGAAATCCAAATTCCTAAGCTTGGTAAGGTGAGATTATTTGTTCATAGAAAGATAAGAGAGTCATTTTCTTTCACCCAAGTGTCTATTTCTAGAATAGGGAAGCGTTATTATGTTTCTTTACTAGGTGAAGAGACTATCGACGAAGAAGAAAGGCTATTAGATAAGGATAATTCCATTGGTTTAGATTTTTCTATCTCTTCTCTTTTTGTCAGCGACTCTTCTGCTAAAGTTAATCCTCCTAAATATTTTCAACGGTCGCTTGATAAACTAGCAAAGGAGCAAAGGAAACTCTCTCATATGAAAAGAGGCAGCAAAAACTACGAGAAACAACTTTTAAGATTATCTAGTATTCATGAGCATATTGCTAATCAAAGAAAAGACTATCTTCATAAACTGAGTAGAGATATCGCGAATCGATATGATTATGTGTTCGTTGAAGACTTAGACCTACAAAAGATGAGCGAGAAAAAAGATGATCTCAAGCTTGGAAAAGAGATATCTGATTTAGGATATGGAAATTTCTTGAATTACCTTACCTACAAACTAGAATGGCTTAATAAGAAATTAGTTAAAGTAAATCGATATTTCGCTTCTTCTAAAACTTGTTCTATACGTGGATATCGTAAAGACGACTTAAAACTATCTACTAGAAGTTGGATATGTCCTAATTGTGGAACTAAACATAACCGAGATATTAATGCTTCTGTCAACATCAAAAAAGAAGGAATAAGAATGATATTCAATCCTTCTAATTAAAATAAAGTAACAAGTTGGATATCTTAACAAAATATCCTTAACCGTCGGACTGACGGAGATAGCCCATCGATACTGGGATCGTTAGATTCCTTGAGTGGGAAGCCCCAATCTTCTATAAGCTGGGGAGGAAGTCACAAAGCGTAAGTCCGGGTCATTTTCCTCGTTATAAAGCGGTTCACCGGAGACCGAACACATTGATATTCTGTCAGGATAATAAACAATCTCTTTATATGTTTTGTTGCTATCGACAGTAACACTTTTTGCCGTCACCCCATATTTTATGAACGAGTCAGTATTATAGAAAGTATGAACAAATATGTGTTGGTTCCCTTCCCCATTATTCTTAAAGAATTTCTTAAACGAATCTGGCAAATTTGTAAAACTATCACCGCCTAAAAGAGTAATGCCATACGCACGTCCAGAGCCATCTGTTGGGTAATAATCACCTGGTATATAGCATATTCTAGGTTTAAACCCAGCATCTCCTTCGGCTTGATAATAAGTGTAAGAGCCCGAATAGCGTTATCTAAATATTTTATGATATACGTCTTATCGTTGTTTAAGGCGAGTGTGCATCTTTCTTCTGTTGATAATAGAGTATATTCGCCATACCATTCATCTAGCACATTATTATTGCTACAACCAAATAAAGACCCTAAAGCAGTAGCTTGCATACATAGCATCAAGATGTTTATCTTTTTCATACCAATATTGTAAAACAAAAAAACGCGTTTATTAGTTGAACAACGAGAAAATTTTATTGGTGTCCAACTTTGTAAAATAAACTTTATATTGATGTCCGTTTTTAAAAACAAGGTTACATGCTGCACTATAACCTAACGTAGAAAAGAAAGACCCACTTATATCTTGGACAATCGAACCGTTCGGCATCAAATAATAGGAGACTTCGTCGTTTGAGCCTGCGTATGGTTTGTACGATATTTCAATACCGTTAATGCTGTTGAATTCTTTGCTGTTAATAAGGTATGAATAATATATTTTGTTTTTATCGCTACCATCAGAAGAAAAGAAATCTGAAAAATTATCGATTTTTATAGTTCTCTCTCCATACGTAAGCTCAAATTGATTGTTACATAATATTGAGTAGAAGTCGTCAACATTAAAACGAGACCTTATACTAGCAAATTCCAAAAACACAGACTCAAGAGGAAACACATCTTTGCTATAACGAACGTCGTCACCTTGACGCATTCCAATAGTTCCGTCTACATAGACTATATACTCATTATCCAAAGTAAGTATTTTTGTTAATGGGATATGTTCATCATCACTAACAACAAAATCACTTTCAGTAATAAAGTTTGAAAAAATGTCTGCAAAAGAGTTAGAGACATAATATGTTAGACGATCTGCTTCACCTTGGCTTATGTTACCGTCATTACAATAAAGCAAGAAACGTTTATTCGAGTCACTACTAAATGGTAGTTCTGCTTTAAAGGTGTAATTTTCTTTCTTATAATACTCACCAAAATTAAAACGATTATAACAGTAGAAAGAAGTCTGATGTGCTTCTGAATCTTTTGCATCTATAAAATAATCCGCATAATCATAGCTGGTTGTTTTTTCATTCCTTATAAAGAAAGACTCAACTTCGTTAAATAGTTTAGAATTATCAATGCCGGTTCTGTTTGCGCACGAAGAAAGAAGCAAGGCGGAACAGCTTACTACACAAGCAATTAAATTAAGAGTTAACTTCGTTTCCATAGGGTGAATAAGCCGAAACATAACCACACTGAGTGCAAATAAAAGTAAACGTGTGCGGAGATTTTATTGTTCTTCCACTTATTATACTATAAAAAACACCAAGTAAAATACCTGATGCTGTTAGTTATAACGAATAATTATAGATATAAGGAAGCGGCTCCAATGATACCGGAATCATAACCCAATTGGGCGATTAATAATTCTGGTTCAGGAGTGTTTTCATAACCCCAATTTTGTTTTGCACAATAATCTTTTAATTTATTGATGAGGTTTTCACCTTGTTTAGCAACACCACCACTTAAGATGAAGGCGTTTGGTCTAAAGATGTTATTGAAATTAAGGATTGTTTCACCTAAATATTTGATATATTCATCAACGACTTGTTTGGCAGCAGGATCGCCTTGTTTTTCGGCAGCGAACGGAATCGCTCCATTAACATTATTAATATCGTTATCACATAGTTGCCACATAAGTGATTCTTTGTGGTCTTCCATCGCTTCTCTTGTGAGTCTCATCAAGGCTGTTGCAGAAGCATATTGTTCCGCACAACCTCTTCTACCACATCCACATTGTCTGCCGTCTAATACAAGGGTGACGTGACCTAATTCAGCACCTTTGCCTTCGTTACCTTCATATAATCTGCCGTCGACGATTAATCCGCCTCCAACACCGGTTCCTAATGTGAGCATGACAACATTTGGATATTTCCATTTAAAACCAAATCTTGCTTCGCCTAGAACAGCCGCGTTTGCATCGTTAGTGATACGGGCTTGTCTACCCACTCCTTGGGTCACAAGTTCCACAAGTGGAACATTATACCATTTTAAGTTCGCAGAGCTGTCTACGGTGCCTTTTTTGATGTTTACTGCACCTGGAACACCGATACCAACACCATTGATATCGTTTGGCGAAAGATAATTTTTCTTTAGAAGCTCTTTAATACCATCACATAATTCTCCAATAGTCTTTTCATATGGATCGCCTAATGTGGTTTTAACGATTACACGATCGACAACCTCACCCTTTTCATTAACGAGTCCACATTTCATCGACATACCGCCGATATCAACACCTACTGCGTACATACTTTAATCTCCTTTATCATTCTCTCAAAGAAGACCCCTATCTTGATATGACCTAGTCATCGCGAAGCCATCAAGATTATATTATAACCTCTATAGGTAGGGGATGAATTTGAACAAATAAATAATACAAAAATAGCAACGATAATGCTATAAAAAAATGTATATGTTTGGTATAATAATGATGTAAGGAATATATCAATAAATTGATATATTTTGCTGAATTACAACCATTATGAAAACCATCAAAAGATCCTATCGTTTTGCTCTATACCCAAAAGAGAGTCAAAAACAATTAATTGAAAAGACTCTTGGGTGTTCTCGTCAAGTCTACAATGACTTTCTTTCCTACTGTGATGAAGAATATAAAAGTAATAGCAACTTCAAACTGAATAAATATGAATTAATAAAGATGCTTCCTAAATATAAAGAATTACATCCATATATGAAAGAAGTTGATTCTATCGCTTTGCAGCAAAGCGTTATCCATCTTTATGATTCTTATATGAGATTCTTTTCTCATTTAGGAGGACATCCTGTTTTTAAAAGAAAAAAGAATGATTATGGTTATACGACTATGAATATCAATAATTCCATCAGATTAAGTGGGAATGAAATCCAAATTCCTAAGCTTGGTAAGGTGAGATTATTTGTTCATAGAAAGATAAGAGAGTCATTTTCTTTCACCCAAGTGTCTATTTCTAGAATAGGGAAGCGTTATTATGTTTCTTTACTAGGTGAAGAGACTATCGACGAAGAAGAAAGGCTATTAGATAAGGATAATTCCATTGGTTTAGATTTTTCTATCTCTTCTCTTTTTGTCAGCGACTCTTCTGCTAAAGTTAATCCTCCTAAATATTTTCAACGGTCGCTTGATAAACTAGCAAAGGAGCAAAGGAAACTCTCTCATATGAAAAGAGGCAGCAAAAACTACGAGAAACAACTTTTAAGATTATCTAGTATTCATGAGCATATTGCTAATCAAAGAAAAGACTATCTTCATAAACTGAGTAGAGATATCGCGAATCGATATGATTATGTGTTCGTTGAAGACTTAGACCTACAAAAGATGAGCGAGAAAAAAGATGATCTCAAGCTTGGAAAAGAGATATCTGATTTAGGATATGGAAATTTCTTGAATTACCTTACCTACAAACTAGAATGGCTTAATAAGAAATTAGTTAAAGTAAATCGATATTTCGCTTCTTCTAAAACTTGTTCTATATGTGGATATCGTAAAGACGACTTAAAACTATCTACTAGAAGTTGGATATGTCCTAATTGTGGAACTAAACATAACCGAGACATCAATGCTTCTATCAACATCAAAAAAGAAGGAATAAGAATGATACTTAGCCCTTCAAATTAAATGTTACAAATAAGTTGGATATCTTAACAAAATATCCTTAACCGTCGGACTGACGGAGATAGCCCATCGATACTGGGATCGTTAGGTTCCTTGAGTGGGAAGCCCCAATCTTCTATAAGTTGGGGAGGAAGTCACAGTTTTAAATTATAGAAACGGAAATTATTATCTCCGTCGATGTATCCAACCTCTTTGTCTTTCACAATGATGGAATTGTCGTCATCAACGTATCCGACCTTCACATCACCATATGAAATAATTCCATCATCGGATATATCAGCGAACTTATGGCCGTTGATATATAAGACATTACGTCCAATATAACCAACCATCTGGTCACCGATATAAATGTTTTTGTTAAATGAATCTACAATCGTGGGCATATTATTTAAGTATCCTTGTTAACTCTGTGAAATAATGTGGTTCCATAACCGCGGCGGCTTTCTTTAATTCCTTTTTATTTGTGGATAAAGCAAAGACCGTGCTACCAGAACCAGTCATACAAACGATTTTTAATCCCATATCTTTTAATTTGTCTTTAATAACTTGAATCTCTGGGACAAGTTGAATCGCTGCATCTTCTAAATAGTTTTCTAATGAGTTCGCGAGAAGCTCGTCGTCACCTTCTTCTAAGGCTTTGACAATTGAATCAATATCAACGTGTTTTCTCTTGGTGGAATCAGATAGTTTAAACACTTCTTTTGTGGAACAACCTTGCTTTGGCTTAACGATTAAAACCCAATAATCATTCTTGATATTGATTGGTTCCATTTTCTCTCCAACACCATGGCAGCGAACTGGTGTATTTTTGATAAAAAATGGGACATCTGCGCCAATTTTTTTAGAAATTTCAATTAATTCTTCATCTGTCGCGCCTAATTTTAAGATGTTATTAACGGCCTTTAATGTGTTTGCTGCGTTGCTGCTTCCACCACCCAATCCCGCTTTGATTGGGATGAGTTTATGGATCATGATTCGGTATTTATTTTGGAAACCATATTTAGCCGCGAGTTCATCAACTGCATAGGCCGCTAAATTATGTTGAAACATCATTAAAGAATAGTCATCCATGGTGACATATGTATCTGGTTTGTTTTTGATTTCTTTGATGATTAAAGTGTCATGAAATTGGATTGGCACCATCACCATATCAAGGTTGTGGTATCCATCTTCGCGAGATTCGGTCACATCTAAACCAATGTTAATCTTCGCGTTGCTCTTAACTGTGTAATTTCTCATATATTCATTATTGTCCTTTTACGCGAGAAAGTGAAACTAATTTGTAATAAGTTTCAGGGGATACTTCTTCTGGTCTAACTGTACTAGGTAATTTTAATTCGCTTAAAAGAGAAGCTGCTTTATCTTTGTTCATTAGTAGCAAGAGGTTGTTTAGCAAAGTCTTTCTCCTGTTGGTAAATAAGGTCTTGATGATTTTATATCCTTTTTCATCAATTAAGGATTCTGGAGATATATCAATTTTAAAAACAACAGATACACATTTCGGTCGAGGATAGAAATCGTTTGACCCCACTTTAAATAGTGTTTTAGTTTTTCCTTTCAAAGAGAGTAAAACAGATAAAGGCCCATAATCTTTTCCTTTAAGGGAAACAATGCGTTTATAAGCGTCTTCTTGGACCATAAAAACGCATTGCTTAAGATTCTTGCTCTTCAATAGTATCGATTCTATTAAATCCGAAGTGATGGAATATGGAACATTGCTGATAATTCTTTGGTATGAATGAAAATTCATTTTTAATGCATCTTGGTTGATTACATCCACCTCTGGATATAAATCTTTAAGTACTTTACAGCTTTGTTCATCAACATCCACGGCAGTTAAACTATTCGATCTTTCAGTTAAAAAATGAGTTAAAGAGCCAATGCCTGGTCCTATCTCTAACACTTTATCTTCATCATTAATCGTTAATGAATCCGCGATTCTTTTCGCGGTATTTGGGTTTGTTAAATAATTCTGGCCTTTATCCTTGCTAGGGATGATACCAAATTCATTTAACACCTCTAAACAACTATTTTTATCAATCTGCATATTTAATTATTTCTTCTATTTTTAATCCTAATATATTAATAATTTCTATTAATTGTTTTTGACTATATCTATTAATAGATAATTTATCACAAATATTATCTCTTTGTCTCTTTGAATTTATGCCTGCATTATATAGATTAATATTTGTAATAACTTGTCTATTCTTTTTCTCTACAACAAATGGTTTTAATAAGTTATAAAGAATATTTTTATCGCATTCTGCCACTCCATGTTTATGATGTTTGTCACAGTCTTTAATGTTTACTTCAACGTTTTCACATTGGGTTATTGAGTTAATCACTTTTCTTATTTGTTTTCCAGCCTCGTCATCGTCGGTTAATACGAGAAGCTTTCTTTTTTCACCCAATAATTTAATCAATCCTTTATCTACATCGTATCCGTTAGTAATAATGACAGAACAATCAAATAGAGAAGATACTTTTGCTTTATCACTAGTGCCTTCAACAATGATGATGTGATCGATATATGGTTTATTCATCGATATGTAAAACCTTTAATGCGTTTTGATAAGTAACATCTTCAATATGTTTTGGGGACAGTTCTTTAATTCTGGCAATTTCTTGCACAACATAGGAGATGTTCTTTGGTTCGTTTCTATTACCTCTAAAAGGATGTGGAGTGAGATATGGGGAATCTGTTTCCACCACTAATTTATCTAGAGGGACTTCATATGCTACTTGTTTAGGTGTCTTTGCATTAGTGAATGTCACAGGCCCACCCAAAGATATTGTTAATCCTAATTTGATAAATTCTTTCATTGATTCAACAGAGCCGGAATAGCAATGCATAAACCCACCGAACTTAGGCGGATATTGTTTTAGTATTTCTAGACAATCTTCAATAGAATCGCGGTTATGAATTGAGATTGGCAACCCTACATGATTAGCGAGCTCAATTTGTCTAATAAAATATTCTTTTTGAATCTCTCTTTGAACAGGGTCTTTTATCCAGTGATAATCTAATCCAATCTCTCCAATTGCGACGACTTTTGGATCTTTTAAATGTGACATCACTTCGTCATAATCTTCTTCGCTTAAATCAAATATTTCAGTAGGATGAAAACCAATGGCCGCATAGCAATTATCGTACTTTTGCGCGATTTTTACCGCTAAAAGTGAGGTTTTTTTATCATAACCAACAACTAAAAACTTTTTCACTCTCGCCTTTTCAGCATCAGCGATTATGCGGTCTATTTCTGGATATAAGTCCTCGTGATTGAGGTGGCAGTGAGTATCAAAAATCATTTTATTTTCCTACACAAAATCTGGAGAATATTTCTTTGGTAAAATCAGTTAAAGAATCCTCTCCTAATATCTCTGATAAACAGCTATACGCTTGATGCAAAGAGACCGCGATTAAATCAGTTGATAAGTCGTTCTCCGCATCTATTTTTGCTTTCTTTAATTCATCAATTGCTTTGCGTAATAAACCGAGTTGGCGAGAGTTATTAAGCGCGGGAGTTTTAAATGTTGTTTCGTTGATATCAAACAAACGATATATCTCTTTCTTTAAGCTCTCTAAATCATTGTTTGCCGCAGAGATATAGATGTGGTTATCTTTATCGTTAACTAAATCAGCTTTGTTATATACGACGATATGTTTACGATCTTTGATCTTTTCTAAGATTTGTTTATCTTCTTCATCTAGTCCTCTGCTTGCATCAATGACTGCGATGACTAAATCCGCGTCTTCAATTGCTTTAACGCTTTTATTGATGCCGATGCTTTCGATGACATCGCTTGTTTCTCTAATACCAGCAGTATCGAATAAATTAAGAGGAATGCCTCCTAAATTAACTTGTCCTTCAACCACATCTCTGGTCGTTCCTGGTATCTCTGTAACAATTGCTTTATCTTCTTGTAATAAGGCATTTAATAAGGATGATTTACCAACATTAGGTTTGCCCACAATCGCGACTTTTAAGCCATCTCTAATGATTTGAGCTTTTTCACCTTCGTTAAGGAGGTTACCAACTTTATCAGTGACCTCATTAACATAGTTAATAATCATTTCTTTGCTCGCTTCTTCAATATCTTCATATTCTGGGAAGTCGATATTCACTTCGATTAAAGATAAGATGTCAGCGATTCTATTTCTAATGGTTAAAACAATATTGCTGGTATCGCCTTTTAAAGAGAGCATGGATATTTGTTTTGCTTCATCATTTATCGCGTTGATAACATCGTTAATAGCTTCTGCTTGCACTAAGTCGATCTTGTTATTTAAGAATGCTCTTTGGGAGAACTCGCCATTAGTGGCTAGCCTTGCTCCTTTAGATAATATTTCTTTAATGATTTGGTTAGCGATGAGCATGGAGCCATGACAGATGATTTCTACACTATCTTCGCCCGTAAAACTTCTCGGTCCTTTATAGGCGTTTAAAACAACATCATCAATGATTTTATCACCGGCTTTAATTTGACCAACAAAGACATCTCTCTTTTTAAGACCTCTAAGGTCTTTAGAGAACACTTTTGAGACAATCTCAAAGCAGTCCTTACCAGAAAGACGAATGAGCGCGAGAGCGCTTTTAAGTGGGGGTGTAGCTAATGCAATTATTGTTTCTTCCATAAAATATTTAAAAGCGCCCATAAGGCGCATTTTAATTAATCAACGTAAATGATTTGAACTTGTCTCTTAGAACCTTCACCGATGCTCTCAGTTTTGATATGAGGCATATTGGCGCATGCATTATGAATGGCTCTTCTTTCATCAGATGGCATTGGATCAAACACGAAGTTGACCTTAGTCTTTTGGACATCGTGAGCGTATTTTCTCGCTTGTTTTTCTAAGACCCAGTATTTGTGATCCTTATATCCGTTGATGTCGAGAAGGATTCTAAATCTCTTACGGAATTTACCATTTACTGCTAAACGAGTTAATTCATTTAAAGCTTGTAATGTTTTTCCATTCTTACCAATTAAAATTGGGTTGTGAGTGGAATCGATAACGATATGCATGATATCATCATCTAATTTAGTCTTCACTGTGCTTTCAATTCCAAGGGAATCGATAACGTTTAAGACATAGTCTTCCGCATATCTCACAACATCAGAAAATTCATAAACTTCAATGATGACTTTTTTTGAAAATAAACCTTTGGTTTTTCCTGTGTCTGAATAGAGGATTTGGCTAGTAGGAACACCTAATTCCTTAGAAGCTTCTTCTAACGCTTCTTCGACAGTCTTACCTTGATATTCTTTCATCGATAATTCTCCTTATTTTTTAGATTTTTTGCCGCTGATAATTTTTTGAGTAATTAATGTTTGGGCGATTGAGAATAATGCACCAAAGAACCAATAGATACCCATAGCAGAGGCGAGTGAGAAGCCCATGATAATAATCATGCCCATCATCACATAAGTGAATATTTTCATATTCCTGTTTTGGCTATTTTGATTTGGATTTTTACCAAGTTTAGCCACGTCTTTTTGTTTTCTCTTTTGAATCCATTGTGGTAATAACATAGAAACAACTTGTGCTAATGCCATTAAGAGGAATAACACTAACGCAGTCTCAGCAGCACCAGTAGCCCAGTTACTCGCGTTGAATAACACGGAGCTAATAGAGTCTGATAAGTTGAGGTTTAAGAAGCTACCAGTGGATAACCATGCAGAACCTGTTAAAGCACCCCATACACAGATGAAGATTGGGAACTGGATAATCATGATTAATAAACTGGATAATGGATTAATTCCATTTTTCTTATAAAGAGCAGACATTTCTTGAGACATTCTTGCTCTTTCTGCTTGGTTAGTATTCGCATTTGGATATTTGTTTTGAATCTTGGCAATTTGTGGTTGCAATTCATTCATTTTTGCACTGGATAAAGTGGATTTGAATGAAACAAGGAACATAAAGCCTCTAACAATAAATGTAACCACTAAAATCGCAAAAACTTGTGCCCATCCAACTGTACCGTTTAAGCCAGTACCTAATCCATTAAATGCACCACATAAGATATCAACGAACGCACCTATTGGCCATACTAATAAACCTTCAAAGAAACCTTTGCTCCAAGCATATTGATATGTTTTTGCTTCGATTTCAACTGGGTGTTTAGAATCGTTGTTATAGCCGTAGTTACCATATTGACCATCTTCAGTAGCGATACAAGAACGATAATTATTAATATAAGTATTCATAGAAGTCTTATATTGTTTAATAAAATCGTTGGTTGGACATTTGTTAATGTCGTCAATTATGCTGTATGTTTTGTTGTTATATAAATCCCATTTATCCCAAACTTTCGGGTTTTCTTTATCAGAATAGAATTTAAAATAGCCATACTTCTGAAGCGACTCATTAACTTTGTCCGCTGTTGCGCTAGCGTCTAACCCAACATAAGTTTTAACTTCGTCTAAAAGCAAAGAATCCATTGTTGCCCAATAATCTTTATGTGGGATTTCAACATTATTCTTCTTACATGTTTCAAAAATGTTATTTAAAGCTGGGTTGGCATTATCCATGCTAACCGTGTAATAGACATTGGTAAAAAATGTGTGTTGAACAGCACCTTCTGGCTTGTTGGTAGCGTCATAATATTTGGTAATACCATCATCATATGCATAAAGCATATTAGATTGATCTTTCACAGTACAAAAAGATGCGGTACAACCAGATAATAAGAGTATACCCGCACAGAGGGTCGTAATTCCTAATCCTAATTTTGTTTTTCTTTTCATTTTTCTATTTCTTTAAGTGAATCAAGTAATGCGTTTTTATTTACTTGAAATGTATTATTGAGAAATCCTTGTTTTGCGACGACGATTATATCATGCTGTTTGGTTGATGATTTATTAAAATCATCTATAATCGCTCTCAATTGTCTTTTGACTTTATTTCGAGTAACGGCATTACCTATTTTTGTTGATACTGAAACTCCAAATCTATTGTGATCATATGCACTTTTCAAATAATAGATATGGAATTCATTTCTTTTTATTCTCTTCCCTAACTTAACCAAGGATGAGAAATCTTCATTAGATTTAATTCGATATTCTTTCTTCATTAATTAAGCTGTGAGTCTTTTACGACCTTTTGCTCTTCTTCTAGAGAGAACACGTCTACCATTCGCACTTTTCATACGAGCTCTGAAGCCAGCTCTATGTGCATGTTTAACTTTACTTGGTTGATAAGTCTTTTTCATCAATTACACCTCCTGTAAATTGTGCATTAATAATACTACAAGCATTTATATATAAATGTCAAAAGAATTGTCGTTAACGTCTATAAATATATTCTTTATAGAATCGACATAATTGTGGATTGTTGTAAACCTACAAGTGAAGTTATCCACATTTTAAAGTCTCGTATATATTAATTAAGGATATAAGAGTTTTCCACAATTCCACATACAATACATCTGTGAATAATGTTTAAAAATCGTATTTTGTGGACAATTTGTGGAGAAGAAAAAATGGATTATAAACTAAACATTGTTAATACTTTGTATTAACTATATCCTACATATTTCCTTTGTAGTATAAATAAATTGTGGATAAGTGATTTTTCCACATTTTTGGTATTGACTTAACAAGATTAATTACACATAATTTTATCCACAGGTAGAGAATAATTATGGCTAAAACATTATCAGAGATGACCCAATTATGGGATAAAACTCTTAACAAATTAGAAAAGCGAATCAATGAGCCAAAAGTCTTTGAATCATTTTTCAAAAAATCTTATATAAATGATATTAATAAGGATTTAATAACTGTCGTGTGTGACTCCGCGTTAGGTGTGCAACTCATGCAGAACAAATATTACGCGGTGATCAAGGACACGATTAATGAGTTAAGTGATAATGAATATGAATTAGTTTTTACTATTGGTGATCAAAATAAACAAATACTAGAAGAGAAACCAAAACAACCAAACTTCTTTGCTTACAGTAAAATTAACAAAACATTAACTTTTGATAACTATATAGTAGGTGATTTTAATAGAGAAGTTGCCCAAGCTGGAATGATCGTTGCCAAGAATCCAGGCACAATGTTTAATCCTTTATTTATTCATTCAAATTCCGGATTAGGAAAAACCCACTTATTGCACGCGATTGCTAATTATATACAACAAGAAGTTAATCCAGGTGCGAAAATCTTATATGTAAACGGTAACGACTTCGTTGAAGAATATATTCAATTTGTCCGTGGTGATCGCGAATCTGAATCCCTTAAAAACTTTGTTTGCAACTTTGATGTATTACTTTTTGATGACATTCAATTATTAAAAGGGAAGGTTAAAACACAGGAGATGTTTTTCTCTATCTATCAACGTATGATTAATGATGGTAAACAAATCATCATCTCCTCTGATAAAAATCCTAATGAATTGAAAGATATTGAAGATCGTTTAATCACTAGATTTAACCAAGGACTTGTTATAACTATTCGTGAACCTGATCGTGATTCTTGTGTTTCTATTTTGGAGAATAAAATTGAATCCAATGGCATGGATATCACTAAATTTGATAATTCTGTTTTATACTTCTTTGCTGATAAATTTTCCAAGAATGTTCGTGAGCTAGAAGGTGCGTTAAATAGGTTAATTTTCCACGTGTTAAACTTTAAAGATTCGGAAAGAATTACAATGGACGTTGCCGCTGAAGCTGTACAAACTTTAGTGGGTGGAAAAACCATCGCAACTCAGATAAACGAACAAAAAATTATTAATATTGTTTCCGAGTATTACAGTCTCACACCAGAACAACTCGTTGGTAAATCAAGATTAGGCCAAGTTGCCCTCGCTAGACACATCGCAATGTATATTATTAGAAATGATTTAGATATCTCACTTGAAAAAATCGGTGAAATGTTTGGTGGTAGAGATCATTCCACTGTGATTAACGCTATCTCACATGTTGATAAAGAGTTGACAACTGACGCTCAATTAAAACACGCGATTGAAGACCTCAGAAAACGAATAAATAAATAATTTTTATAAAATAAAAGATATTCGTAAAATTATATGATAGAATGATTCCAAGCCTGGTAGTTTTATTGAGTTATCAACATATCCACAAAAACTACTATTATTAATAAATAGTATATAAATAAACCTAAAAGGAGAAAAAATATGAGATTTACAATTTTGAGAGAAGAGTTTTTAAAAGGATTATCAACCGCTAATAGAGCTGTCGGTGGAAAAGCATCACCAGTTGCTTCTTTAGTGAATTTAAAAATTGAATTAAATGAAAGAGGCTTATTTATAACCGGGTCTAATTATAATTTCACAATTAGATCTTATATTCCTTATAACCAAGGCGAAAAAGATATTATTAGAAATTATAAAGAAGGCTGTGTGTTAGTTACTGCAGATTTAATCACTAACATTATTAGAAAAATGGAAAGTGATGAAGTTGTATTTGAAGTCATCGATTCTACTAATGCGGTTATCAGCAACAATCGTTCTGAATATAATCTCCAATGTGTTAGAGCGGATGAATACCCTGATCTAGATTTAGAACCAGATGGTACTGAACTATCTTTAACTAAACAAGAATTCACATCATTAGTTAATCAAACTGCTTTTGCTGCATCTTTAAAAGAACAACGTTTAATTTTAACAGCTCTCAATTTAGAGGCGTCTAACGGCCTTTTAGTAGCAACTGCGACTGATTCTGCTAGAATGGCGAGAAAAGAGCTCCAAATCCCACAAGAAATCAATTTTAACACTAATATTCCAGCGAAGATGATGGAAGAAGTTGCGCGTTTGGTTTCCGAAAGTGAAAATGTGAAGATTTCCATTTCTGATAAAAAAGCTTTATTCGCTTATAACGGAAATGTGGTTGCAACTAGACTTGTTGCAGGCGAATATCCAAATACTAAAAACATCATTCCACACAACATTTATCACTCTTTAGAAGTTAAATCTCAGGAACTCGTTAAAACAATTGAAAGAATTAATATTCTTTCTGTTGAAAGAGAGAACGTTGTGGATTTATACGCTGATGAAGAAAAAGTGGAAATCACTGCTAAGTCATCTCAAATTGGTTACGCTGTTGATAAAATTGAAAACTTTAAATACACTGGTCAACCAATCAAGATCTCCTTTAATTCTGATTATGTGTTAACAGCTATTAAAGCAATGAACTGCGAAGATGTGGTCCTTGAATTTATCGGCGAAATGAAGCCATTTGTCATCAAAAACCCTCAAGATGACTCCGTGATTCAAATCGTGACTCCAGTCCGCACTTATTATTGATAAAATCGCCTATTTATTCACTATAAAAATCAAGGGAATTTATATTCCCTTTTTCTTTTATATAATGTATAATAACTTCACGAGGTAAAAATGGAGGAGAAGGTATTAATAAACGAAAATAAAGAATACATCACTCTTAACGAATTTTTAAAACTGGCAAATTTTATCTCAACTGGCGGTCAAGCGAAATGGTATCTACAAGAAAATGAAGTCTTTGTGGATGGTGAACTTGAAACAAGAAGAGGGAGAAAATTATATCCAGGAATGAAAGTCGAGATTGATGGTTCCTCATTCCTAATTGATAAAAGATGAATATCACTAAATTCCAGATTAAAAATTTCCGATCCTACCAAAACAAACTATTTAATTTTGAAAAAGGGATTAATGTGTTGGTTGGAGATAATGGGGTAGGAAAAACTAATGTGGTTGAAGCGATTCATTATCTATCATTAGCGAGATCGTTTAGAGGTACAGATGATGAAGATTTAATCAAAAAAGAAACTGATTTAGCAGAGATTGACGCGACCGTTGTCCAAGGTAAAATAAGTAGACAAATCCGAGTCTTAATCACAAAGAATGGCAGAAAAGTATTTATTAATGGTAAACCAATTAATAAAATAAGCGAATTATCTAATTCTGTTAATGTGATTGTATTCGAACCAAAAGATGTCTTGTTATTCCGTGGATTACCTAAAGTAAGGCGTAATTTCTTAGATATCTCACTTTCAAAAAAATCACCTGTTTATTTAGAATATATTTCTCGATATGAGAAATTATTAAAAAAACGGAACGATATTTTAAAAAGCAGTAATGTAGATATGACTCTTCTTGAGGCTAATACTGAGCTTCTGATCAAGACTTCACAGACTATCGTCAATTACCGAGTAGCGTACATGAAGGATATTAATGATATCCTTAATAAAATTGTGCGCGCACTCGCGCGTGAAGATGTAAAAGTTGAAGTTATCTATAAACCTTACATCACTCCAAACCAAAATTTTTACCAGGATGCAGTAAATGCTTATAAAAAGGCATTAGAAAGCGATTTAAAAAATAAGGCAACAACTATTGGGGTGCATCGCGAAGACTTCTATATCAACCTAAATGGGCGCGAAATTGGCACATTTGGGAGCCAAGGAGAGAATCGATTAGTGGCATTAGCCTTAAAACTTACCCCCTACTTCTTAATTGAGGATGAGGATAAGAAACCAATAGTGGTCCTTGATGATGTGATGAGTGAACTCGACCAATCGCATCAAAAACACCTAATAGAGTTTATACAAAAGTTTGATCAAGTGTTCATCACAACAACCAAGCCAATAAATGATAATGTTAAAACTTATCAAATTAATAAATAAAGGAGGTCTTCGAAATGGAAGATGAGAAAAAAGAAGTGGTAGAAGCTGCTCCAGTTGCTCAACCTGAACCTGAAATTGAAGTTACAGAATTTCATAAAAAGGAAGAAGAATTAGAAAAGGCAGACGCGGCTTATACTGCTACTAACATTCAAGTTTTAGAGGGACTTGAAGCAGTTAGAAAAAGACCTGGTATGTACATCGGTACAACAAGTGCCGCTGGATTACATCACCTTGTATGGGAAATCGTTGATAACGCCATCGATGAAGCGTTAGCGGGTTACTGTACAGAAGTTCACGTCACAATTAATAAAGGTGACACAATCACTGTTACTGATAACGGTCGTGGTATCCCTGTTGATATTGTTGCTAAATCAGGTTTATCTGGTGTTGAGACTGTTTATACAATCTTACACGCTGGTGGTAAATTCGGTGAAGGTGGCGGATATAAAGTCTCCGGTGGTTTACACGGTGTTGGTGCTTCTGTTGTCAATGCCTTATCTGAATGGTTAGATGTTGAAGTTCATAAAGATGGTGGCATCTATTATATGAGATTTGAAAACGGCGGACATCCAGTTGACCATTTAAAGAAAATTGGTACTTGTTCTGATACTGGGACAATCGTTACTTTCAAACCAGATCCAACTATCTTCTTAGATACAACTGTTTATGATTATTCAATTATTAGAGATAGATTAAGACAAGTTGCTTATTTAAATAGAGGAATCAAAATCATTGTTTCTGACGCACGTGGTGAAACCCCACTCAAAGAAGAATTCTGTTATAAAGGTGGAATTATTGAATACGTTCAATATATCAACCACAACAAAACTCCTTTATTCCCAGAAGTTATTTACTGTGAAGGTAGTGAAGACACTGATATTGGAAACGGTAAATTAGCGAGAGTTTATGCAGAAGTTGCTATTCAATATAATGATGGTTATTCTGCAGCGGTTTATTCATTCTGTAACAACGTCCATACTCACGAAGGTGGTATGCATGAATCAGGCTTCCAACTCGCGATGGGTCGTGTCATCAATGCATATGCAAGAGATAATAAGTTATTGAAAGATAATGAAGACAACCTCACATATGATGATATCAAAGAAGGCTTAACAGCGATTATTTCTGTTAAACACCCAAACCCACAATTCGAAGGACAAACTAAAACTAAGTTAGGTAACTCCGAAGTTAGAAAGATCCTCTCTTCTATCGTTGGAGACCAACTCAATAGATTTTTATTAGAAAACCCAAAATTAGCCCGTATTATGATCGATAAGATTATTATGGCGGCTAATGCACGTTTAGCGGCGAGAAAGGCTCGTGAATCCGTTAGAAAGGGCGCACTTGAACTTACTACTCTTCCAGGTAAGCTCGCAGATTGCTCGTCTAAAGATCCAACTAAATGTGAATTATACATCGTTGAGGGTAATTCCGCTGGTGGTTCCGCTAAAGAAGGTAGAGACAGAACTTGTCAAGCTATCTTACCACTTCGTGGTAAAATCCTTAATGTTGAAAAAGCGCAAGCAAAACGTATCTTCGCTAATGCAGAAATCGGCAATATGATCACTGCTGTCGGTGGTGGTATTGACCCAGAATTTGATGTTAGCAAGATTAGATATCATAAGATTGTGATTATGACTGATGCTGATGTTGATGGTAGTCACATTCGTATCTTGTTATTAACATTCTTCTATAGATTCATGAGACCACTCATTGAACAAGGTTATATTTATATCGCTCAACCTCCTCTATATAAGGTTGAATATCATGGTAAGAATTACTATGCATATAACGATAACCAATTAGAAGAAATCAAAGCTAAATTAAATCTCAAACCTGGATATCCATTCCAAAGATATAAAGGTCTTGGTGAAATGAACCCAGAACAACTTTGGGAAACCACTATGGATCCAAAAGTGAGAAAGATGTTAAAGGTTACTTTAGACGACGCGATTGCCGCTGAACAAATCTTCACTGATTTAATGGGCGACAATGTTGATCCACGTAAAGACTTTATTCGTGACAACGCGCAGTTTGTTAAGAACCTTGATATTTAATAGGAGGCACAAGCTATGTTTTTAGATGATGAAGAGAAATTAGAACCAACTGAATCTTCCGAACAAGAAGAAAAAGTTGATGAACAAGCTGAGCAAGATCTTCAAGCAGGTATTGCCTCCGGACTTGAAGATGTTCAAATCGTTAAATTAGTTAAAGAAAGTTTCTTAGATTATGCGATGTCAGTTATCGTCGCAAGAGCGATTCCTGATGCGCGTGATGGTATGAAACCAGTTCACCGTAGAATCATTTATTCTATGAATGAATCTGGTAACACACCTGATAAACCATTTAAGAAATGTGCTCGTATCGTTGGTGACGTCATGGGTAAATATCACCCACATGGTGACGCGGCTATCTACGGCACACTCGTCAGATTAGCGCAACCGTTTGCGATGCGTTATACCCTCGTTGAAGGTCACGGTAACTTCGGTAGTATGGATGGAGATGAGGCTGCCGCTTACCGTTACACTGAAGCGAGATTAGAAAAATTAGCCCTCGAGTTAGTCAGAGATATTAACTGCAATACAGTTGATTTTGTCGACAACTACGATGGTGTGGACCAAGAACCAGTGGTTTTACCATGTAGATTCCCTAACTTACTCGTTAACGGATCTAATGGTATCGCTGTTGGCATGGCCACAAACATTCCACCACACAATTTATCAGAAGTGATTGATGGTGTGACCGCAATTGCTCACAACCCAAACATCACCACTGAAGAATTGATGCAAGTGGTTAAAGGCCCTGACTTCCCAACTGGTGGCGTTATTTTAGGTAGAAGCGGTATTAGAGAGGCTTATGAAACTGGTACTGGTTCTATCGTTATTAGAAGTAAATGCCATATTGAAGAAAGAGGCGAAAGAGGCGCGAAACAAATCATCGTTGATGAAATTCCTTACCAAGTGAATAAAGCGGCTATGATTGAGAATATCGCCACTTTAGTAAGAGATAAAGTTATCGATGGTATCACTGATATCCGTGATGAAACAAATAAAGAAGGTGTCCGTGTTGTCATTGAAGTAAGAAGAGATGTCATCCCAGAAGTTATTTTGAATCAACTTTATAAGATGACTAGCTTACAAGTGAGCTTCGGTATCATCATGCTCTGCTTAATTAACGGCGCGCCTGTTGTGGCTCCATTAAACAAGATGTTACAAACTTACCTCGACTTCCAAAGAGAAGTTGTGGCGAGAAGGACACAGTTCTTACTTGAAAAAGATGAAGCAAGAATTCACATCGTTATTGGTTTAATTAAATGTCACGATAACATCGATGAAATCGTCGACATCATCAAAGATAGCGCCACTCCAGAAGAAGCCACTAATCGCTTAATGGAGAAATATGGATTTACCGAACCACAAGTTCAAGCGATCTTAGGTATGACTTTAAGAAGATTAACTGGTATTGAAACAGATAAGTTAGAAGCGGAAAAGAGTCAACTCGAACTCAATATTGCTGAATACCACAGAATCTTATCTTCTCAAGAAAATATCACCGAGGTCGTTGTTAAAGAACTCAACGAAATCAAAGATAAATTCGGCGATGAAAGAAGGACTGTTATTTCCGATATGGCCGCGACTATCGATGATGAGGATTTAATCCCAGAAGAAGAAATCGTTATCACTGTTTCTAGAAGCGGTTATGTGAAGAGATTATCTTCCGACACTTTCAAAGCACAACATAGAGGTGGTCGTGGAGTAAGAGGTATGTCCACGAATGAAAACGACGTTGTAGAAAATATCGTTTATACAAAAACCCATACAGATCTCCTCTTATTTACTGATTTTGGTAAAGTTTATCGTATTAGAGGATACCAAATTCCTGAATTCTCTAAGAGTGCAAAAGGTATCCCAGTGGTCAACTTAATCAATATCGAAAAAGGTGAAAACTTAAGAGCTATTATCGCTTGTGATGACTACCCAGAAGATGAATATTTAATGTTCTTCACTGCGGATGGTTTAATCAAGAAAACAAGTTTATCTCAATATGAAAACATAAGACAAAATGGTAAGATCGCCATCAGCTTAAAAGAAGGCGATTCCTTGCTCAATGTTAAACGTATCCACGGCAATGAAATCGTCGGTATCGCTGCTAGCAACGGTAAAGTTTGTAGCTTCTATTCCGATGAAGCTAGACCAATGGGTAGAGATACTAGCGGTGTTAAAGGTATCGAACTTGAAGAAGGCGATAAGGCAATCGGCGTTACCACTCAAACAGAAGGTCACTACATTTTAGCAATCACTGATAAAGGATATGGTAAATTATCTGATGCTGAATCATACCGTAAGACTAAACGTGGTGCGAAAGGTGTTGCAACAATTAAAGCAACTGATAAAGTTGGTAAATTAGTCGATATCCGCGCTGTTGAAACAGATCAAGATTTAATGGTGATTACCACACATGGTATCGTCATTAGAGTGCCACTTGAACAAATTCGTGTTATCGGTAGAAATTCACAAGGTGTCAAGATTATTAATCTTGAAGGCAGACAAAAAGTTGCTGCTATCGCCATTGTTCCACACGAAGAAATCTCTGAAGAAGCTGAAGGTGAAGAACCAGAAGCAACCGAAGACAATAACGAACAAAACACTGAAGAATAATCATTATGAAAGCCCTGGTTTATTTTCAACCTAAAAAAGCAAACAACATTTTCGAAGGCGCAAGACTACGTAAGTCAATTAAAGGCGCCCTCGAGATGGTTGATGTCGAACATACTTCGAATCTTTTAGATACGTTTAATGTTATTCACTTAATCTCTCCAAATGATGAAAAGATTGTGGATGACGCTAAAGAATACCATTGCCCTGTTGTCGCTTCTGCTTTATACGCTGAAGATGACCCAGAAGCCTCATATATTGATGAAACAATTAATGATAGGGGTAAGGTTTCAACATTAAAACCAAAAGCCTTAAAATTCTTAAATAAAGTAGATTTAGTATTAGTGCCTAGTGAGGCAAATGTGGAATTCCTTAAAAATAGTGGGGTGACCACACCAATTAAAGTCTTAAAACCGGGCCTTAATATGTCGCGTTTTGATTTCTCAAGAAACGATGAGAAAGAAATATTCTTCCGTTATTTTAGAGAAGATAAGAACAAAAAGCTCGTCTTTGCGGTCGGTGAATACGATGCAAATATGGCAGGTATTAATTCCTTTATTAACGCGGCTAAAAAGTGTCCTAACCATTTGTTTTATTACTTTGGGCAGATGAGAAAATCAACTGAACTAAATTTGAAATTTAAGAGGTTTATTAAAACAACCCCAAAGAACGTTCACTTCATCAGCGATGTTCCAGATGATGTTTACCGCAGTGCATTATTAAACGCCTCAGTATTCATGATTCCTGGATACCGTAACGCTGGTGTAATAAGCGTATATGAAGCGATGGCGGCCAAATGCCAAATCATCGCGAGAAAGTCAGCCGTCTTCAAAGGCATAATTGATGAAGGCGTGACCGCGCAGGTTGGCGAATTCTCCGAAACATTATCCTCATTAGTGAAAGATTGTTTAGAGAATAAAGTTAAACCTACAACAACAAAAGCATACGAGGTCGTTTCCCAGATGACATTAACCAAATTTGGTAACGAACTCAAAACAATTTATATGGATTTAATTAGCAACATGAAAGGAGTTTATCATGATTGATATTAATTTAATTAGAGAAAAGCCAGAATATGTTAAAGAGGCACTTGCTAAGAAACTTTGGGAAACTGATTTCACCGAACTATTAAAATGGGATGCTGAAAGAAAAGATTTACTCAAAACTGTAGAGAACAATAAAGCGGAAATGAATAAGTTATCTGCCTCTGTTCCAGCGGCTAAGAAAGCCGGTGAAGATGTCACCAAAATCTTCGCAAAAGTGAAAGAAATTGCTGCAAAAAACAAAGAATTTGAGGAAAAACTTAACGAATTACAAAATCAAATTACAGAGTTTGTTGAAGCTTTACCAAATATCCCTGATGAAGATCTTCTCGGAGGCGGAAAAGAGAATAATAAAGAAATTAGATCCTTTGGAAAGAAGCCAGAATTTAATTTCAAAGCTAAGGACCATGTGGAACTCGCAGAATCTCTTGGTTTAGTTGATTATGATAGAGGTGCGAAGATCGCTGGTCGTGGAGCGTGGATCTATACAAATTTAGGTGCACAGCTCGAATGGGCTCTCATTAACTTCTTTATTTCTGAGCATTTAAAAGACGGTTATACATTTATCCTACCACCTCACTTATTAAACGAGAAATCTGGTTATGTTGCTGGTCAATTCCCTAAATTCAGAGAAGATGTTTTCTGGCTTGAAGGGTTAGAGCCACAAAGATTCCTTCTTCCAACCGCAGAAACAGCCTTAGTTAACTATCATCGCGATGAAATTTTAAGCGAAGATGAATTACCAAAGAAATATTTCGCCTATACTCCATGTTATAGAAGAGAAGCTGGCAGTTATCGTACTGAAGAAAGAGGCATGATTAGAGGCTATCAATTCAATAAGGTTGAGTTAGTGCAATATACCACTCAAGAAGGTAGCGATGCTGCTTTTGAAGAAATGGTAGGAAAAGCTGAAAACTTAGTGAAGAAATTAGGTTTACATTTCCGAGTTTCTAAATTAGCAGCTGGTGATATCTCCCACTCCATGGCGAGAACCTATGATATTGAAGTCTATATTCCATCAATCGACATCTATAAAGAAGTTTCTTCCGCATCTAATGCAAGAGATTATCAAGCCAGACGTGGAATGATTAGATATCGTGATAAAGAAACTGGCAAAACCAAATACTGCCATACTTTAAATGCTTCCGGATTAGCGACAAGTCGTATTTTCCCGGCTTTATTAGAACAATACCAACAAGAAGATGGCTCTGTTTTAATCCCTGAAGTCCTTCAACCATTCATGGGCGGATTAAAAGTTATTAAGCCAATCAAATAATAGTGATATAATAATTAGGCCGTTACGATGGCTTCGTGCGAACCAGGTCAGGACAGGAATGTAGCAGCCTTAAACATTGAATCCATGTGTGACGGTTTTATTTTATGAAAAAAGATCATAACTACTTCATGAATCTCGCTTTAAAAGAAGCAGAAAAAGCAGCATTAGAAGATGAAGTTCCTGTTGGAGCAGTTATCGTATGTGATGATAAGGTTATCGCAAGAGCGCATAACCAAAGAGATAAGAAGAATTTGACTTATGCGCATGCAGAAATGCTTGCGATAATAAAAGCAAATAAAAAACTTGGATCATGGCGAATGCCAAGATGTGATATTTATATCACTTTAGAGCCTTGTATCATGTGTATGGGGGCAATTATTCAATCTCGTATTAAAAACATCTATTATGGGGCTAAAGACCCTAAAGGTGGGGCGGTTATCTCCTCTATAACTGTTCTTGAAGCAAATAATATCAATCACCATCCAAATGTGGTTGGAGGAATACTTGAAGAACAGTGTTCAAAAATCATCACAAATTATTTCAAAAGCAAAAGAAAGAAAACTTGTTAATGCAAGTTTTTTTTATAGATATTATTATATAAGTGTGCAAAAACTAGACATTGTCAAAAAACCAAAAGCCTTTATTTATAAAGTCATTGCTTTATTAACGTGTTTTTCTGTTGCGGCTATTCTTATTGTTGTAACTTTATTAATCATCTCTTATTTCGTACAGGGTAAAACCGATATTACTAACCAACTTGTATTACCGATACTTAGATATTCCCTTTTAATTCTTCCAATTGATGGGGTACTTGTGTTTCTTCTTTGCTCGTTATTACTGGTAAGGAAATTATTGAACAAAAAGAATACCTCTTTAAGAAGCGTTGGCGCTTTTTACGATTTTGCAAGAAGCGATTATATTGTTATCGATGAAGGTGAATCCTTATTTAATAACAAGTATTCATTAAAAGAAGTACTTCGTTTATCAACAGAGAACGATAACCAAATAATTGATATCGTGGGTTCGATGTCTTCAAAAGTTAATAACGATGACCCATTGATTTATATGCTTCAGCAGCTCAGTTATATTCCTCTATATTTCGATAGTGAGGTTGAGATTAGAGATGATAGTTATCTCGTTAATTATAAGAACTGTAAATATGTTTTAGGAAGAAATGGTAGCTTCAAATATCGCGCGGAAGAATTAGTGAAAAACAAAGTTGAACCATATATTAAAAAAGGCTACGAAATCTTTTTAGTAGGAAAATACGAATTTAATAAAAATGAAAACAAATATGCGGAATTTGCCAGTGTTTTTGGTGTAATTGTTGCAAAAAATGAAATAAATGATGATTTAAAAAACGCGATTAAACATTTCCAAAACGAAAATAAAACAGTCTTGTTGCTCTCTAGCGGAAACGCGATCGCCGCGAGTGAACAGGCAAAAGCGATAGGTTTAAAAAACGCAGAGAGATATATTTCTAATTCTATCGATGATGGATATGTTGTTTATGGTGATTTATCCAAAGAACAAAAATGTGAGCTCGTCTCAAAATTACAGGAAGAGGGAAATATTGTTTCATTATATTCAAGCGTTGATGGTATCGATAATTCTAATTGTTCTTTCTCTTTCTCTGAACTATCAAAAGCCAAGCTCGTTATTTCTGAGAAAGATACGACAGTTTTAGATGTATATAAGGAATCGATTTCTTTTACCAATAAGCTTAAAAAGATTTTTGTGGTCGAAGCATATAAAACAATTTTCGTTTCTCTGTTTGCAATTATGCTTTCAATATTCTCTTTGCTTGGGCATAGTTACGATTACCGTTCTGTTGGATTAGGATCGATATTTACAGTTGTGATATTAATTGGAATCCTATTTGACAATGATACTGTTGTTCATAAAATAAGGTTGGCTGATAAAATCATTTCCTTATCTTTATTATCAACCCTATCGCTTGTTACGATTGCCGTCTTATATTTCTTGCAGCTTAACGAAGTAGCGTATACAGGTATCAACGATATCAATACCTGTGTGACGTTATTTGGGGCAATTTTTGCAATCACTGTACCGGTTGTCCTATTGTCGTTTATTGGTCCGCTTAATCAATATCGCATCATCTCTTGCTCATCCCTTTTCGCCTTTGTAATCGCTTCTATGGGAACGATATGGCTATTATCAATCAATTTAAAAAGGAACATCATGGGTTTTTATTTCAATATGTTTAATGGGCAAAATAACCTCGCCCTGTTATTAATCTTAGTTTTATTCTTCTCAATATATTTTGTATCCAGCTACTTAGTGGATAACTATAACGAAGGAGGCGATGAATAATGAAAACCGAGAGAAAACTTGTTCTCGCGTTAAAGACAATGATGGAGAAATATCCTCTAGAAGAGATATCGGTGACTCAACTCACGAATAAGTGCCACGTAAACCGTCAAACGTTCTATTATCACTTCCATGATATTTATGACCTTCTTAACCTTTTGTTTTTAGATGAAAAAATAGAGAACATCGAACACGTTAAAAATCCAAAAGAAATGGTTATTTGCATCTTCAATTATTATGAAGGTAATGCGGCATTTATCGATGCGACGATTAAGTCTGCAGCGAAGGATTTGTTCGGTGAATTCATCTTCAACACTTGCTATCAATGTTTCACAAGATTTGTCGAATCAGTTGAATTATCGAAAAAAGTGGATAAAAATCATAAGAAGAATATCGTGCGATATTATTCATCGGCGTTCACCTCGTTAATCATGACTTATCTTGAAACGACGAAGAATAAAACAATTAAAGGACTCATATCCTGTTTCGACTTCCTCAGCGAAGGAGAAGTAGCAAGGTCGGTCCAAGTATTAGTTCAAAAAGAATTATAGGAGTTATTATTTATGAAAAAAGAAGACATCGTTGGCTTTATTGTCTATCTCATCATCTTCGCATTTGCGATTGTGTTTGGCTTGCTTGTTCTAAGAGAACACGCCTCTCATTCTGGGCTTGAAACCCCAATGTATTTGCTCTTTATTTTAGGGGCGATTTTATCTGGTGTGCTACTCAACTCCATTTTATTTGAATTAGGACATGTTCTTGGAGCAAAAATCGGTGGATATAAGATTCTATCTGTTAACGTCCTTGGTTTTATGTTCTTATTTGACGGCAGCAAAAAGAAATTCAGATTTAAGAACTACGATGGTTTAACTGGCGAAACAAAGATTGCACCTAAAGAAGGAAAGAAAAACAACCCAAACCCATATCTATTATTTGGTTCTTTATTCTTTGCAATTGAAGCAATCGCGTTAGTAATAGCGTTCTCTTCTTTAAAAGACCAAGACAGCACGAGAAACATCGCTTATTTCTTACTCGTGATTCTTGTTGTCGGCGCGATGATCACAGTTTATAACATCATTCCATTCCGTTTAGACAGCATGAATGATGGCTATCGTTTAAGACTTATTTCTAACCCAAAAAACAAAGAAGCTTTCAATGAACTCTTACGCGTTGAATACGCGATTGATCACGGAGAAGAAAACGTGGAGATTAAAACATTTACAGAGATCACCAACTTCACCGCGGAATTAAACCTTAACAAAGTCTATATTCTTTTGGACCAAGGCAAGTTTACTGAAGCGGAAACAATGCTTGACGACATCTTAAAGAGTGATGATATCTCTAATCGTGTCTATATCCGTGCGAAGGCTCAAAAGATCTATATTCACCTCATGAATAACGATCCAGAAGTAGCGAAGGAATTCTATGACAAAGAAGTACCTATGTCAGAGAGAAGAGAAATCAGTGAAGATGTTTCTATGGCTTCTATTAGAGCCTATGTTCTCATGAGTGGACTTCTCGATGATTCCCAAAGCGAAACAATGCTCGCGGTTAACAAAGTTTTAAAAGCATATAAAAGGACTTCGGAAAGTCGTCAGAAATTTGAACTGAAACTTTATAATGAAGCCCTTAATAAAGTAATTGCTAAACACCCAAAATGGGAATTAGAAGGTTACTTGCTAGAAGAGAAAAAATAATTATTTTCCACCGACAGCAAGTTTGTTGACGATGACACTTGGGTTTTCCACCGCTTGGGCGAAGACCTTAGAGTCGCTACCAACTTCTTCAATACCTTCAAATAATTTAATCAAATTACCAGAGATCGTGATCACGTCAAGTGGACGATCTTTTTTACCGTCTTTGATTAAGAAACCAGCGGATTGAAGTGAGAAGTTTCCGGTTTGTGGATCAAGTCCAGCGTGGAGGCCGTTGATCTCAGTGATATAGACACCGTTATTAACTTTTGCAAATAATTCATCCAATGATAATTTGCCTGGTTTCATACGTAAAAACACTGGCGAAACCCCGCTTTTTGCAGCAGAACCAAAACCATTTCCAGTTGATTCAACACCATCTTTTGCGGCGGTGGTTAAGTTATATAAATATGTTTGAAGAATACCGTCTTTGATAATTGGTTTGTTGTATGTTGCCACACCTTCATTATCAAAGCTTCTCGCGAAGAGAGACTTCGCTAATGGGGCATCTTCAATAGTGACTTTTTTAGAAGCGATCTTTTGTCCTAATTTGCCGATGAATAAAGATGTTTTCTTTTGTACTTCTTCAGCGTCAGTAGAAGAGATATAGGCGTTGATTAAAGAAGAGAACGCATCTCTATCTAACACGACTTTATAGTTATTTGATTCACAAGCTTCGCCACCGAGTTGAGAAACGGTGTTATTTACCGCTTCATCAGCGAGTTTGTTTAAGTCTAACTTGCTATAGTCGTTATCTAAGAAGAACGCTCCATTGCTCTTAACTTCGTCGCCCTGTTTTGCTACCGCTGCGGCATACATGAAGAAGTTGTTGTTCTTTTGGCTTAATTTAAGGCCTAAAGAATTCATGATGGTGAAGGATGAATGCTCTTCTTGATAATAGATATTAGCAACTTCAACAATGCGTTGATCTTTTGCTCTCACTAATCTTTCAAGTTCTAATGCATCCTTAATCTTTTTATCTTCAGGAATGTCTCTAAGTTCTTTATTGACTGTGTTGACTTTCTTATATTTTGGGGAGCCTGGGTAGATGAATACTGGATCATCATCTTCCATGACTTTCGCGTTTTTCACGATTTCGTCGACGAGGTATTTGGCTTTTTCTCTATTGAAAACGTCACAAGAAGCAGAACCAGCCTTACCGTTGATAATACCTCTAGCAGCAATGGCAAAACCGTTATTGACTTCGTATTGTTCAACTTGTGCGTGGAAGATAGCAAAGCCAAAGGAATAAGATTCACTGACTGTTAATTCGCAGTTTTCAATACCCGCCTCTTTCGCTAATTTGAAAAAGATATCGTATTTACTCATTTGAGTTCTCCTCCTCTACCACCAACAGTGATTTCACTGACTCTTAATGTTGGTTGTCCAACGTTAGTTCTAATGGAACCAGAAGCAGCACCACACATACCTTGACCAACGTCTAAGTCATTAGCGACCATATCGATCTTTTCTAAGATTTCGTGACCTTTACCAACTAATGTCGCGCCTTTAACTGGTTCACAAATCTTGCCATCTCTAATGATGTATGCTTCAGAACAACCAAAGTTGAATTCGGAAGTGGATGGGTTGACAGAGCCACCATTGAAGCTTACGGCATATAATCCAAGCTTAGTGGCTTTGATGATTTCTTCTTTTGTGGATTTGCCGTTACAGATATAAGTGTTGCTCATTCTGCTAGTTGGGCAGAATCTATAGTTTTGTCTACGACAAGCACCGTTACCTTCTCTATTGATTCTACGACCATTGAAATCATCAATCATATAATCTTGTAAGATACCATTTTTAATCAATAAACGTTTTGTGCCTAAATTACCTTCGTCATCGATGTCAATTGAACCCCATGCGCCTGGCATAGTGGAATCATCAACCGCGCTGACGATAGAAGAGGCAACCTTTTGACCAACTTTTCCTGCGAATGGTGATAAGCCTTTAGAGACTGCACTAGCTTCAAGTGGGTGACCACAAGCTTCGTGGAATAAGACACCGCCCCAACCATTACCGATAACAACTGGCATTTTGCCACTTGGACATTCTGCTGCTGTTAACATTTTTAAGGCTTTTTCCGCAGTTTCTTTCGCAACTTTTTTCACATTGATGACATCTGTGAAATATTTATATCCAACTTGAGTTCCTGGACCTTCGAAAGAGGATTCGAAACCGTTTTCGTCGGCACAGACAACTGTGAATCCAACACGACCAAATTCAGTCGCTCTCTTGAATGTCTTTCCTTTAGAGTTATAGAGTTGAACGAAACGGTAATTGTTTGAGAAACCGGCGATTGTTCTAACAATACGTGGGTCCTTTAAATTATTAATTTCTTCAATACCGCCTTTTAATAAAGCGATTTTTTCTTCTCTTGAGTGATCATCGAAACTATCGGTGATTGGGTTTCTATTTTTGCATTTAATATTTTGAAAATCTGTGACTGTTAATAGTCTTTCTCCGTTAAAAGATTTAGCGAGAGATAAGGCGTGTTTAATTAATCCCGCCTTAGTGAGGTTATTGGTATAACCATAAACGCTTTTGTTTTCTTTGAGTAATCTTAGTCCGACACCACACATGGAGTTGCTGGTTGAGACATTGACTTTTCCGTTTTCAATTGAGAGTGAATTCGCGTGAGAGTCTTCAAAGAAGATTTCCGCATAATCCGCACCAGTTGATAAAGCGGCGTTTAACACTTCAATAGCAATTGTTTTACTAATCATATTAATGCTCCTTCCTTATTAAGGTTGATTATACAGTATTTTATAAAAATGTAATTGTAAAATGTCTATTATCTTGTTAATATCATTAAGCAACTTACTTTGATTACCAAAATCAAGGCGGAAGGAGAAATAGTCATGAAAAAAGGAATTCACCCAGAATACCACCGTACTAAAGTCACATGCGTCAGCTGTGGTGCAACATTCGAAACTGGTTCAACTTTAAAAGAAATCAGAGTCGATACTTGTGCAAACTGCCACCCATTCTACACTGGCAAACAACGTTATGTGCAAGCTGATGGAAGAATCGATAGATTCAACCGTAAATACGGACTTGATAAAAAACAAGAAAACAAATAAGAAAACAAGGCCTTCCAAAACGGAAGGTTTTTTGTTGCCACTTTCTCTAAATAGAGTATAATCTCTATCGGAAAGGAATAATTTATTGATATGAAAAACGTTGATCTTACAAAAGTAATTAGTGGTGCGGTCGCGATTGTTGTCGGTATTTTAATTGCCGTTCTTGGTATCGGTTCAGTGATGAACACATATTTAGCAATCTTGGCCATCGTGAGTGGTAGTGCATTACTTATCTATGGTTTCTATTTCTTATACACAAAGAAAATGTTGCCATTACCTCCATTATCCCTTGGCGGTGCCTTAATCGCAATTGGTGTTGGTGTGTTCACAAACTACATCTCATTCGAGGTGCTCATCTACATCTTAGTCTTCTCATTATTTGGTGTTGGTGGCGCGCTTGTTGTCTTTGGTGTCTATCTTGCTGCTAAACGCAACGCAGCTCTTGGCATTGGCTTCATCGTTATCGGTGGTGCTCTTATCGCTTTAGCGGCTTGCTACTTAGCGTTCCCAGATTTCCAAAAAGTCTTCTGGATTATCACTGGTATCTTAATCGCTGTTTCTGGCGCTTTAGATATCGTTTACGCTTTTGTCCAAAAGAAATAATAACGAGACTGAATAGTTATAAAGATAGAGGTTATATTGACCTCTATTTTTGTTTTGGTAAAATAATATCAACTATTAAGGAGGCCCATTCGCCATGGAAAAGAAAAGATTCTATATTACCACCCCAATTTATTATCCAAGTGCAAAACTACATATTGGTCATGCATACTGCACTGTTTTAACTGATGTCATCGCGAGAAACAAAAGACTTCGCGGTTATGAATGTTATTTTTTAACAGGTGCTGATGAACACGGACAAAAGATTGAACAAAACGCTGCTAAAGCAGGTAAGACACCGCAACAATTCGTCGATGATATCGTGGAAGGATTCCATAAACTATGGGATTTATTAAAGATTTCAAATAACGACTTCATTAGAACAACTCAAGAAAGACACACTAAAGTTGTCCAAGATATCTTTAGCAAAATGCTCAAGCAAGGAGATATCTATCTCGGTTCGTATCAAGGCTGGTACTGTACTCCATGTGAATCTTTCTGGACTGATACGCAAGTTGGTCCTGATCACATCTGCCCTGACTGTGGTAGACCTGTACAAAGAGCCTCTGAAGAAGCTTATTTCTTTAAGACCAATAAATACTTAGACCAACTCCTTAAGTTCTATGATGAGAATCCAAAATTCTTAGTTCCTGAATCTCGTAAGAACGAAATGATTAATACATTCATCAAACCAGGCTTAGAAGATTTATGTGTTTCTAGAACATCTTTTACATGGGGTGTTCAAATTAAAGAAAATCCAAAACATGTCGTCTATGTTTGGTTAGATGCCTTAACTAATTACATTACTGCTTTAGGCTATGACAGCGAGCATCCAGAATTATTCAATAAGTTCTGGCAAGACCCAGAATGTGAAATCATTCATATCTTAGGTGCGGATATCACTCGTTTCCACGCGATATATTGGCCAATGTTCCTTGAAGCTCTTGGATTAAGAAAACCAGATAGAGAATTCATCCATGGCTTATTAATGATGAGAGATAGTAAGATGTCCAAATCAAAAGGCAATGTTGTTGATCCATATCCACTTGTGGAAAGATATGGTGTTGATGCGGTGAGATATTATCTTTCTAGAGAAGTGGTGTTTGGTAGCGATGGCTCCTTCACCCCAGAACAATTCGTGGAAAGAATCAACGCTGATCTCGCGAATGCATTTGGTAACTTATTGAACAGAACCATCGGTATGATGAATAAATACTTCGATGGTGTAATCCCAGAATATAAAGGCAGAATCAACGAACAAGATGGTGAATTAGAATCATTCATCAAAACATGTATCGCTGGATATGAAAATGCCTTCGATGATTTAAGAGTTACTGAAGCTATTACTAACGTTAACGAAATCGTCAATAGGGCAAACAAATATATCGATGAAACTACCCCATGGGTATTAGCGAAAGACGAATCTAAAAAAGAGAATCTTGCCAGCGTGATGAATCACCTCGCTAACTCAATATTCATCGCCGCAACTTTATATAAACCAGTGTTAGTGGAAGCCTCTGATAAAGCCTTAGATCAACTCAATGTTCCTAATGAATTAAGAGGATATGATAATGTGAAAAACTTTGGCTGTTTAGGTGGAGTTAAAGTCAATCAAGCAGAACCATTATTCCCACGCCTTGATCCAAAAGTTGAAGTTCCATTCATTGCTGAATTAATGAACGGAAATAAGTAAAATATTGCTATTTTGCAAAGAAAAACGCGACAAAATCGCGTTTTTTTCTATTTTTGCACACCACAAAAAATTATAATTGATGAAAATATATTTATATTTTGATAAAGTATCTTCTTGTATGAAAGAAAAGATTCGTTTATCAGACCATTTCACATTTAGAAAGTTGTTGAGGTTTACAATCTCTCCTATTTTAATGATGCTTTTTACATCCATCTATTGGATTGTCGATGGCTTCTTTATTTCTAACTTTGCAGGCAGCAATGAGTTTGCTGGTGTGAACCTCATTTTCCCAGTGGTGATGATTGTTGCTTGTCTTGGCTTTATGTTTGGCTCAGGCGGAGCAGCTTTAGTGGGTAAGCGCCTCGGTGAAGGTGATGTTGATAAAGCGAATAAAACATTTTCACTTATTACTTATACAGCCTTTGTGGTTGGCATCATATTCAGCGTTATCTTCTTCTTTTTAGTAAGACCAATCGCAGAAGGGTTTGCTAAACTCAATTCCGTTCAAACCACCGAAAGAATGATCGACGCGGCTACGATGTATGGCCGCATCATGATCGGTGGAGTTTCCTTATATATCATGCAAGGATATTTCCACCCATTCTTCTCCGTTAATGAAAAGAGTTTTACAGGATTCTTATTTACTTTGGTCAGTGGGCTTACTAACATGCTTTTAGATTATTTATTAATCGGTGTGTTTAAACTCGGTGTGGTGGGTGCGGCGAGTGCATCGTTAACCGGAATGTTCATCTCTTCTATTGGACCATATTTATATTTTAGATTTAATAAGAATAATTTAATTAGATTAGGCAAACCGTTCTGGCGTCCAAAAGATATATTGAAGAGCATCACAAATGGCAGCAGTGAATTCGTTACTAATGTAAGTGGTAGTGTCGTCAATATCGTCTTCAATATTCAACTTCTTAAATATATTGGTGAAGATGGCGTTTCCGCATATGGTGTTATCGCCTATGTCTCATTTATCTTCTTCTCCTTATTCCTTGGTTATACGGTGGGTGTTGCTCCCCTTATCGCTTATAACTACGGCAGCAAGAACAAAGAAGAATTAACTAACGTTTTATCAAAGAGTTTGTTCTTGGTTGCCTGTACAGGAATTGCGATGAGTTTATTATCTTTCCTATTAGCAAGACCACTGGCGATGATATTTGTTAATAATTATCCAGATTTATTAGAACTCACTACCCACGCGATGAAAGTGATATCCCCATGTTACTTCTTTGCGGGGTTTGCCATATTTGGATCGGCTTTCTTTACTTCCCTTAATAATGGTTTAATAAGCGCGGTTATATCGTTTTGTAGAACGCTTGTCTTCCAAATCATATTCGTGTTCACTTTGCCTTTGTTATGGCAAGTAGATGGTATCTGGCTATCTCTCTTCTTCTCTGATGTGTTAACGATGATCATTTCTTTAGCCTGTATGTTTGTTAAAAGAAACAAATATGGCTATAGTTTGATTAATCCGTGGCGAACCCCTGTTAATAATTGATACAATATCTTTGATATGAGAGAAATTGTTAAAGCGAAATGCACAGACATATCTTCAGAAGGTAAAGGCGTTGTTAAACTAGGCAAGTACGTCTGCTTTGTTGATGGGCTATTTCCTGGTGAAGAAGCGGATGTAGAGGTCTTATATCAACGCGCGGGAGTGTATTTTGGTAAAGTTAAAAAAATATATACATTATCGAAAGATAGAATCCAACCTAAATGTAAAGTTTGTACTTCCTGTGGGGGATGTCAGTATCAACAGATCAATTATCAAGCCCAACTAGTATATAAAACCAAAAGAGCGAAAGAAGCTCTTGCTAGAATAGGTGGTATTAAAACCGAAGTTCTCCCATGTATCGGTATGGATGAGCCGTATTATTATCGTAATAAGATACAGATGCCATACGGCAAAGATAAAAGAGGGAACGTGGTATATGGGTTCTTTAAAGAGAATAGTCATGAGATTATTCCTGTTAAAGAATGTGCGATTGAAGATAAGCGCGCGGCCTCTATCTTGTGGGATATCAAAGAGTTGGTTAAGCAGATGAAACTGCCAATTTATAACGAAGATAATGGCAATGGTATTTTAAGATATGTATTAATCAGAACAAGTTATCATTATCCAGAAGTAATGGTGGTCCTAGTCGTATCAGAACTCAACTTCCCGGGACAGAGAAATTTCATCAACGAATTATTAAAATTGCACCCCGAAATTACAACGATTGTAGAGAACGAAAATAGAAGACATACGAACGTCATTTTAGGACCGAAAGAGAAGGTGCTTTTTGGACCTGGATTTATCAAAGATGATATTCTTGGATTATCATTTGAAATATCTGCTTCTAGTTTCTTCCAAGTCAATCCTGTACAAGTTGAAAAACTCTACAAAACAGCATTAAATTTAATAAAAACTGAGCAAAACCCAATTATTTTAGATGCTTATTCAGGCGTGGGAACGATTGGATTAATCGCTGCTAGAAATGCCAGCAAGGTGATATCTGTTGAGATCAATAAAGACGCATCAAGAAACGCGGTAGAAAACGCAAAAAGAAATAACGTTGATAATATTGAATTCTACTGCGATGACGCTGGTCATTTTATCAATAATATGGATGGTGATTTAGACATCGTTATTATGGACCCACCTCGTAAAGGAAGCGATGAAAAATTCCTGTCTACATTATTAAATAAGAAGCCAAAACAAATCATCTATGTTTCGTGTGATCCCGAAACACTCGCGAGAGACTTAAAATATTTGTCTAAACTATATCGAGTTGATTATGTTCAACCTGTAGATATGTTCCCGATGACTGCACACGTCGAAACTGTTTGTTTGCTGACAAGGAAATAATCCAAAATAACCAAAAAATATTTAAAATGTTCAAATGTGTTAAATTTCATTGAAGTAAGACGGGGTTTTAGTTATTCTGATTGGATGTTTGAAAGATTAATTTAGGAGCATAAGTATGGAGTATATTTTAGTAACAAAAGATAATTTAGAAAAAGAACATATATGTTGTGCGATATCTAATAATAATGATATTCAAGTGTCATCGAAAAAGAATTGGTTAAAAGATAGATTTGATGATGGATTAGTATTTTTAAAATCAGTTGAAAGAGGTAAATGCTTTATAGAATATATACCAGCAGAAAACGCCTGGAACCCATTAGATGCAAATGGTTACATGTATATAGATTGTTTATGGGTATCAGGATCATTTA